>OGRS01000072.1_pt1 | contig 102652 bp, 111 predicted proteins | sample 1553561 | NCBI WGS metagenome assembly OGRS01 (sample SAMEA2580103, study PRJEB22360) | human gut metagenome | biome: human gut; feature: human-associated habitat; material: faeces | place: Denmark | collected 2008/2010
GAGGAAATCCAAAGTAATCTAGATAAGCAGTTAAAAGAAAAACAGCTAGAAGAATCAGAAGAGTTAAAAACTATTCTGCATGGAGTAACAGGTAAAGAAATGAGATGGGCGATCTATTCTGCGATTTCTAAGCAAAAAGAAAAACAGCGTTGCCAGGAACAAAAAATATCATCCCTGCAAATAGCTGTTATATTGCAGGGAATAGCTGTAATTATTTTAGGCATTGGTGGAATCATTTTAAAAAAATATCTACCATGACAGAGGCTGTTGCAACAATCAAAGAAAGAATAGAAATAGTTTTAGAGAGTTTTGAATCCGCCTCTGCAGATAATGCATTTTGTTTGGCGGTCTCTGCAATAGATGTAATGGCATCTATTTGCTGTTGATATTTTGCTTCTCGTTCCTTTTCTATTTTTCGTTGAAGCTCAAATTCAGCCAAATGAGCGCGGCCTAATTCAGTGATAGAAACTTCATCAGATTCGTTTATGGATACGAGATTTGCATTTAAAAACATTTCTACATATCCATCAATAGACGGAAAATCGAAAAAGAAATCACCAGGATTTTGCCCAGGACATTCTAATATTGCCGTTAGAATTTCATATTGATATTCGGTAAGTTTAAATAACAAATTTTCCATTAAGAATACTCCTCTCTTAAGACTCGGACATGGCAGTGTCCTGTGAATTAAGTATAGGAGATATATGAAAGAAAGACAACAGAATAATAGCAGATGGCTTAATTCCCTGCCCGATGCACAGAATCCTGAAATCCTACCTAAATTGGTTAATTAAAAATAGCACTCAATCGTCGGGCAGGGAATTAAGCCATCTGAAGAAAGGTAGGTGATGAAAGTGTTCAAGGACAGGCTTAAAAAAGTAATGGTAGATCAAAATATCAACCAAGTAGAGTTGTCCAGGATCTGCGGTGTGAGTAGGTCAACCGTTAGCAAATGGATGTCTGGAGATTCAGAACCAACAAAAGCGAGGAGAAATGAGATCGCAGAAGCATTTGATCTTCCAGAGAATTACTTCGAAGAGATAGTAATTCCTAAAAAAAAAATAGAGACGTTAACCCCGAAAGAAGTTGCATATTTAATGGGGATGAGTGTTGGATCAATACAAAAAGGACTGATTCAAGGAATTTTTCCATGGGGATATGCAATCCGGACGAGTGAAAATAAGCACAGATATTTCATAAATGCAAAAAAGTTTTTTGTGACTGAAATGATAAGCGTATGAGAAAGGAGTATAAAGATGCACACAGAAACAAAAGCCATGATTTGCACGGCAGCAGTGCTGATCGCAATGGGAATCTTTAAAGAATTAGCTGCAGTGTGTCTGATCACAGCGATGATCTACGAGGAAGGAGTGAAAAGGTTTGATAAATGAGAAAGAAATTCTGAAAGAGCTTGATGAACGAATCAATATTCAGAACAGAAACATCGAAAGAGTTATTCAGGTATCAAATAATCAAGCAGAACTTGTTTTACTTGAAAGAGAGATCGCAACATATCAGAGCGTAAAGAAGTTGATAAAAGAAAAAAGTGCCCACGGAGCGGCAACTCCAATGAGCACATTGCTAAACAAACAAGAACAGTATAACACAGATCAAGAAAAAATAGAACCAATAAAACTTGCACAAGAGATTTTTGCGTTATGTATGAAAATCCAAGAAGGAGAAGATGGGAAAGTAGAACATAGAAAGAAAGGCAGATGTTTAGGACCTACAGTATTTGTTGATTTTTATGGACATGTTGCACAGTTAGATGTTGAGATTTCCCCAGATGGATGGTCAGAAGAAGAGGGCAGAAAAGAGAAATTCAGTTTTTATTTAGGAGACTATTGGGGTCATCAGCAAAAAGAACGAGCAATCAAGTGCAAAGAGAGATTGATCGAACTATTAGAAGAAAGAAGAGGAAGTGGCAATGAAGAATGAAACAAGGCGGAAAGTAAGAGAAAAAATTCTCGAAAGTTGTTTATTAAGAGAGTTAGGTCTTGTAGACACAGCAGCAGACAAAATAGAAGAAGTTGTTGATATCATTTTGTTTGAAATCGGCGGTTGTGTAAATCCGGTTCCTGCGGCTGCAAATGACATTACCGTTGCTGTTCTTAAATTTATTGCAGAAACTCTGGAAAAGGATTTGGATGACGGTCAAAAGACTAATGTTCAAATGATTCAAGCGGCTTTAAAAGTAAAATATGGATTATCAAAAGTGGTAACAACTAAAGAAGGAGATAAATAAAATGGCGACATTATATGAACTGACAGCAGAATACAAAGAACTGCTTGATATGGCAGAAGAACAGAATCTGACGCAGGCAGATATCAAAGACACTTTGGAAGGAATGGACTATGAATTTGAAGACAAAGCAGATGGGTATGCAAAAGTTCTTCGTTCCCTGGATGGTAAAGAAGAAGCAATCAGCAGCGAAATCAAACGACTGACAGAGATGAAAAGAGTTGTAGTAAACAACAAAAAAGCGATCAAACAGAATCTTGAAAATGCCATGATCGAGACAGGAAAAACCAAATTTAAAACAACACTGTTCAGTTTTGGAATCCAGAAAAATCCGGCAAGTGTAAGGATCAAAGATGAATCACTGGTACCAGAAGAGTACAGAATCAAACAACCAGATAAAATTGATAAAAAAGGACTGATCAAGGCACTGAAAGAAGGAGCAGTTTTTAACGAAAACATTGAATTGGTTCAGACAGAAAGTCTAAGAATCAGATAGGAGCAGCACATGAAATTCAGAGATTTAAACAAGGATGAAATCGAATGCAGGGTTGCAACTGTTAATGAAAAAGGATGCTCTCTGCTGCTGTATAAAGATGCAAGGTGCGACATGAACATCCTGGATGAAACACTGGGAGTTACAGGATGGAGAAGATCACACGAAATAATCGGCGGGAATCTCTTCTGTACAGTTGAAGTTTATGATGATCAAAAGAAGGAATGGATATACAAACAGGATGTGGGTGTTGAGTCCTATACGGAGAAAGAAAAAGGACAAGCATCGGACAGTTTTAAACGTGCATGTTTTAACCTAGGAATCGGAAGAGAATTATATACAGCACCGTTTATCTGGATTCCAAAAGAGTGTGTAGAAATTACCAAAGGAAGAAATGGAAAACTAACTACATACGATAAGTTCTATGTAGAACAGATCATCATTGAAAACAAAAAGATTGTGGCTTTGTCGATCAAAAATAAAAAGACAAAGAATAGAGTATTCCTTTACGATATCAGACCGCCAAAGGAAGAAGAGACTAAGTAATCAATGTATGAATTAGCAAAGATAACAGGAATCAGATCAGATATCGAAGGAACAGAGATGAAAGTCTTTGTTCCGGAGAAAAATCTGTTTAATGCGATTCTGGATAAGCGAATCCATGATGTGGAGCTTCGGTTGGATGATGGTAGAACAATAACAAATGCACAGAGGAAAAAGGCATACGCAACGATCAGAGACATCGCAGACTATACTGGTTATCTTCCTGAACAGATGAAAGAGATCATGAAGTATGAATATATCATACGGACAGGAAACGAATATTTCTCTTTAGGGACATGCACAGTTGATACAGCAAGAGAGTTTATCTCAATGTTGTTGGAGTTCTGCTTAGAGCAGGGAATCCCATTATCCGATTTGGCGATCAACCGAGTAGATGATATTGGAAGGTATCTGTATTATTGCATCAAGAATCGTGTATGTGCGATCTGTGGCCGCAAAGGAGAAATACATCACGTTGACAAGATTGGCATGGGAAATGATCGCAGGGCCGTAGACGACAGCGATTACAGAAAGATATGCCTATGCAGAACGCATCATACAGAAGATCATACGATCGGAGAGAAAGCTTTCCAGAAGAAGTATAAGGTTTATGGAATCATAGTAAAGGAGCAGGAGGATGGCTTGGAAGAATTACAACAGACCCAACAAGTACAACAATCACAAAACGATAGTTGATGGGATCAAGTTTGACAGCATCAGAGAAGCAGAAAGATATCAGGAATTAAAGCTATTAGAAGAAGCAGGAAAAATCTCACATCTGGAATTACAGCCAGTCGTGGTCCTTCAGGATAAATTCGTTTACAGAGGGAAGGTGATCAGAGCGATTACGTACAGAGCAGACTTTGCTTACTTCGATCACGCAGTGAACAAAGGTGTGATCGAAGACGTAAAAGGTATGGAGACAGATGTTTTCAAGATCAAGAAAAAGATCTTCCTGAAGAAATATGGAGATCTGTACGATTTACGAATAACGAGGTGATCACATGAAGCAAAAGAGCAGCTTCCTGATCTACCATGAATATCGGGAACCACTAAAATTACTGACAGATGAGCAGAGAGGTCGGTTATTGATGGCATTGATTGATTACTCTGAATCAGGAGTTGTTCCAGAACTTGATGGAATATCCATGATGGCATTTTCGTTTATACAAAGCCAGATGGATCGTGATTCAAAGAAGTACGAAAATCGATGCAGTTCTAATCGGGAAAATGGGAAAAAGGGTGGAAGACCTAAAAAGGAAAATGACTTAGAAGAAAACCCAAAAAACCCAATGGGTTTTGAAGAAACCGAAAAAAAAACTAAAAACCCAAAAAAGCCGATAAAGATAAAGAATAAAGATAAAGAGAAAGATATAAATAAAAATACTATGTGCAAATCTGAAGCAGATGCACTGTTTGAGAGAGTTTGGAAATTATACCCTCAGAAACGTGGGAAGGGGAAAGTCTCAGATGCCAATAAGAGGCGTTTACTTGATATCGGATTCGACGAATTAAGTCGTGCCATTGACCGATACAAGGCGGACTTGGCGTTAGATGACTGGAGAAAGCCTCAAAATGGCAGCACGTTTTTTAACTCTGGATACATAGATTACTTGGATGCAAATTACGAAAAACCTGAAAGAATACAGAGTGAAAAAACTCCGGGGGAATTAAATTGTCAAAGGGACTATGATTTTGATTCTTTGGAACAGCAGTTGTTACAGAAACAGTTAGGAGATGAGATTTGACATGAACGAAATGAGCAAATTGATTGCTGTTAACTACGAAGCGGAAGAGCCAACAGTGTCAGCAAGAGATTTACATGAGAAGTTAAACATCAAAACAAGATTTAACGATTGGTTTCCAAGAATGTGTGAATATGGCTTTGAAGAGTCTAAAGACTTTTACTCAAAAAAGAGTAAAACTGTAGAACACAATGGAAGACCTCAGACGGACTTTCTGATTTCCATCGACATGGCAAAGCAGATTTGTATGATTCAGAGATCACCTGAAGGAAAGCAAATCCGACAGTATTTCTTGGATCTTGAGAAAGCCTGGAATACACCAGAGCAGATATTTGCAAGAGCATTGAAGATGGCAGATAAAACGATAGACAAGCTCAAATCAGACAACGCAATACTGATTGAGGATAACGAAAGAATGAAGCCAAAAGAGATATTTGCGGATGCAGTTTCCACGAGTGATACATCTATCCTGATCGGAGAGTTGGCTAAGATTCTTCGTCAAAACGGAGTACAGACGGGGCAAAATAAACTGTTTGAATGGATGCGATGCAATGGTTATCTGATCAAGAGAAAAGGCTCTGATTGGAATATGCCAACGCAACGAGCAATGGATATGGATCTATTCGAGATCAAGGAAACAGTGATCAATCAGCCAAATGGATCAACGAAGATCAGCAAGACAACGAAAGTTACAGGAAAAGGGCAGCAGTACTTTATCAATAAGTTACTCGCAGCAATGTAATAAAAATAAGACTATCCGGTTGATCACTGCCTGCAAGACACTATAAACCATGATTGTTGTTTAATAAAAAGTCGTAGTATTAGTCGTGGTAGCTGTGGATTTAGGAGTGATCTTAAGTGACCAGCAACAGCACAAAGGGATCATATGCAGGCAGTGATCAGCCGGAGAGCTAAATTATATACCACATGTAACTATTAACCGCATAAGAAACAGCCAGTATAAGCCATGAGCCTGCTGCCTAAGGCAGTGGGCAGAAAGGAGAATTGATGGCAGATTACAGCAAAGGATTTAAAAGACGTGTTGTGACACTGTGGATCAAGTATAACATGTCATCAAATGAGATCAGTAGATCCTCCGGCATCGATCATAAAACGCTGATGAAGTGGTATAAGCGTTTCTACCCTGAGATAACAGGGGGGGCAAACGAGACAAAGTGCAAGGATTTAAGATGGCACTATATAGGCAATTGTGCCGGATATCACAAGTAAAGGAGTACGATCAGACAGTTTGGTTCTTTACCTGAGGGATTCTTCAAGTAACTGTTAACCAAGCAATCAATACCAAACATATTTTTTCAGGTTCTTTTAAATGTAATTTCTCAAATATTAGATTTAGTTTTTTACAATTTTCCAAATCAAAAAACGAAGAATCACAAGACTTTATAAGATCGGGCAAAAGATAACAGATCAGCGATCAGAGATAAAGGCGTTGTATCAGGTAAAGAACCAAGCTGTCTGAGAAAACGACATGAGATATAAAGAAAATTTCAAGAAAGGAATGGTCCGGCTGATCATCTCAACAGGGATAAGCTACAAGAAGCTGTCAGAGCTGACAACGATCAGTCAGCTGACATTAAAGAAGTGGGATGATGAATATCGGCAGGAGTGCCTGGATGAGAAGAAAAGAGAAGCTGAGAAACTAAAGAAGCAGGAAGAAGAGAACATGAGATGCACGGCGTGGCACCAGTATGGATCTGGTGCAGGTCGGTTTGAGTAGAAGGAGATAAAAATGACAGAGCAAAAAGAACAAGAGATCGTAGATAGAGTTGAAAAGAGAGTTTTAGAAAAACTCGAAAAGAGTGTATGTAAAGAAGATACACAGAAAGTATTACAAGAACCAAGAAATAAATGGTTTAAAGATGCAAATGGATCCGGAACAGATTCGTTAATGGCAAATGCATTAGGAAATTCATTCATAGCATGGAGTGCATGGGAGCAGATTCGGCGATTAACATGTGTTGCTTGCGGAAAGAAATATGTAAGGCAGCTTACAGAAGATGATCATGCAGAAGAGGTGTGTGAGGAGATTTGCCAGACAATTTATGATATTGCAATGATGAGAAAGAAGGATGATCAGAATGGGGAAGCTTGATAAAGAACAAGAAGCCAGAATGGCAGGAATGAGATATGCCTTGGGTATCGCAAAGGAAAAAGGTGTTGATGGATTGCAAAAAGAATTGCAGATGCGTGGAGCACTGGGAATTGGCTTATTGATCGATAATGACAAATTAAAAAGGGCATACGAGATTTTAGCAGAGACTATATATCAGAATACCATGACAGTTGTACTTGCAACATTAGCACATGATACAGGTTTCGGAGAAAAAAGATTGCGAAGATTCAAAGAAGCGTATGACAAAAACACCTTATGGAATTTTGAATTAGATGGTTATGCAGAACACTATGTGACATATGTGGATATGGCTATGGAGTTGAAAACAAAATACAACATTGACATGAATGTAGAAATGCTTGCATCGAATCAAGATATTACTTTTGATAAAGATCGTAGAGTATTGCCGAATGTGATCAGGTTATTGGAACATGAAGATCAGCACGAAGCAGCAGATGTATTAAGAGAACATTTACATGAGGCGGTGGCAGTATGGTAAACAAGAAAGAATTTAAAGGCTACATCTGTGAGATTGCAGGCAAGCCAATTAAGGATATGAAGTTATGTCCAGACAAGCAGCAGAAGCTAAGGGTTCGTATCAAATGTGATAAGGGATGCGTCTGGTGTGAGAAGGAAAGGAGATAGTGGATATCTATGTTAATACAAGTCGAAGATAAAACGATTGTGAATATACGATATGTCAGAAGTATATGGATATATGAGCATCAGTACAAAGAAGGGAAAAAGGAATACCTTGTTAAATGTGAGATGACAGAAGAAACAGATGAAACTGTTAAGACATGTAATACAAGAGAGGAAGCAGAAAAAGCACTAGAACAGATACTTAATCAGTACGACAGAGGACAGAGAGTCATTAAGATCAAGTAATTGTTAAAGAAAGTTAAGGAGCGAGGAAAATGAATAAACAAAATACAAAAGCATTAGCTAAAATCATTGAAGGAATAAGCGAAGAGACAATGAAAGAGATAATAGAACTTGCAAAGAGGATTGAAGAAGAACAGGAGTAAAACATGAGAATAAATAAAAAGGAATTATTTATCGGAATGGAAGTTTATGTTGCATTTATTGTATTTGACAAAAACAATAGATATCGCCATTACGATATAGAAGAATGCCATATCGAAAAAATTGGAAGAAAAAAATTGACGACTGATTACACACAATGTGGAGCAAGGGAGTTTCTGATTGATCATGAATCATGCGCCCGATTTGAATTTGCAATTCCAGCTACAAACTATGCCCCGTCTTTTCCAACCGTCTTATGTCTGACAGAGAGTGATGCTGAAAAGCATATCAGGAAACATGAGCTAATGAAAGAACTTTCCAAATATAGAATATCAGAAAGAACATGTAGCTTAGAACAATTATTGACTATAGAAAAAGTATTAGAAAAAAACTTCGATATAACACAGGAGGAATAACGATGATTGTAGGATTCTTAAGCGGATTATTTATTGGAGCAGTTGCAGGAGTGGCAGTGATGTCACTCTGTGCCGCAGCGAAAGAGAGGGATGAGTTATGACAATAACAGAGAATCTTACAGGTGTCGTGAAAGAGGAACCAAAGACAATAACAGAATTTTTTGATGAAATAAAAAGCAACATCTGTGATAACTATTGCAAGTATCCAAGCGAAATAAAAGACTATGATGAGCTGATAGAAACAGTATGCAGCAAATGTCCGCTACGAAAGTTGAACTAATTATTAGATTAGTTGAAATATTAGTTGAAGAATAAGTCGAAGGAGTTGATACATAAATGGCATATAGAGATTGTCCGTGCCTAAATTGTAAAGATAGATCACACGGATCAAAGAGAGTTGCTTGTCAGACAGGATGTGAGAAGTATCTGTCCTGGAAGGCAAAGGAACAGGAATTAAGAAGAAGAGAGAAAGAATCACGGCCTTATTACTCAAATGCAAGAAAAGCGATCATAAGAAACCGCCAGATGAAAAGAAAGAGCGGTAGGCAGATATGATTGATCCATGCAAAGCCTGTGCAGAGATAATCTGCATGGGCATTTGTGCCGATCGGGCGCATTACAAACAAGAGTACCAGGAAATGACAGACCGGATAAGGCAGCAGATAATAAATCGTAACAGGAGGGGAGAACGTGGACAAGAACGTACTGATCCAATATTGTGACATGAAAGAAGAAATTAAAGATTTAAGGAGAAGAATCACAGAGACTGAAAAGCAGATCTTCAGAATTGCAGAAGAAGGAACTGTAAAAGACACAGTAAGCGGCGGTATTGGTGGGATACAGCATTTTGTGGTGGAAGGTATGCCAGTACCAGAACTTAGCAGAAAGAAGCTGCTGCTTAATAAACGAAAAGCTATGTTGATTGAAAAAGAGAATGAACTTCTGGAGCTTATGAACCAGGCAGAAGAATATATAAATAGCATTGAGAAGAGCGAATTGAGAACTATTTTCCGACTGTATTATATCGATGGAATGACATGGACGCAGGTTGCCCACAGAATGAATGCTATGCATCCTAAAAGAAAGATTGCGTACAATGAAAAGAACCTGCAGAAGAGAAATGAAAGATTTTTTGCAGAAAATGAATAAATGTCGCTCACTGTCGTAGGAAAAAGGTTTAATATATAAGCTAAGGAAAAATGATGAATGAATATTCATAATTAGTCCTCTTCTTTTTACTTATGAATGAACTCGGGTGATCTTCGGACCCCGAGTCTTTTTATGTCTAAATTTAGAAAGGAAAGAGATATGAATTTTAAAGATGCATTTGAATTAATGAAAAAAGGTCATAAGGTAAAACTTCCATCCTGGGGTGGATATTGGTACTGGGATGCAGAAAAGCAAACAATTATGATGCAGTGCAGACCGAAAGACACTGACAAAGGACAGGGAGATCTACTTGATATTAGAGAGACACAGAGAGTTGAGTATACACTGTCTAACATCTTATCTAATGAATGGATTGTGGCAAATCCAGAGAACTGTCCTGTGCTTGGTGGAGTGGCTACATTTAGTTTTGGGGATGCTGTTAAATATTTGAAACGTGGTCTTAAAGTTAAAAGAACAGGTTGGAACGGAAAGAACCAGTATATTCAGCTTGCAACAGGAATTTCATACAAGGCGGCAAACGGAACGATCGTTAATTGTGATCACAACGATATTGGAAATAAAGCAATTGCGTTTATCGGCACGTCTGGCGTACAAATGGGATGGTTAGCAAGCCAGGCGGATATGTTAGCAGAAGATTGGATGTTTGCAGAATAAGGAGATATTAACATGATTATTACAGGAATGGATCACTTCCAGAGTGTTTGCAAAAGAAAAATGGTTGATTGGTATAACAAGAGCGATAACCCATACAAAGGACTTAACGACGTTCAACCGGTTGATCTGAGTAATGTATTTGTTGTATGGAGCTGCAAGACCTTGCAAAATTACAAATGCCTGGTATCTACTACAGTAAGTGGGGACGGTATCTATGCAGAATACACGTACAACGGAGACAAACAGGAACTATATGAGGACGTGTATAAGAAGCTGACAAATACATGTCACACAGAAGAATAAAAGCCGGAGCAATCCGGCATAAGGACCTCTAGCTCAGCAGGTCAGAGCAGTCGGCTCATAACCGATCGGTCCAGGGTTCGAGTCCCCGGAGGTCCATTTAAGAAATAAGAAAGAAGGTGGTAATGTTTGAATGAAGAAAAAAACTACATATTGGCAGAATCCGATTACGTGGCCGGAATGAAGTATAAAGACATTGCTGCCAAGTATGGAGTCTCGATAAATACTGTGAAATCGTGGAAGAAACGATACGCATGGTCGAGGAACAAAAAGACAGGATGCATCCAAAAGGGGTGCACACAAAATAAAAAGGGTGCACACAAAAAAGAAGCCGTTGCAGAGGATGTAAGTCAAGTCGTGATCAACGATGAACTTACCGATCAGCAGCAGCTTTTTTGTTTGTACCAATCCAGAATGTTTAATTATACGAAAGCTTACATGAAAGCTTATCCAGGATGTACTTATGCATCTGCTGCCGTATTAGGAAGCAGGCTTATGAAGAATCAAGTGATCAGAAAAGAGATTGAACAGCTAAAGCAGAATCATATGAACAGAGAATTGCTAAAGCAGGAAGATATCTTTCAAAAGTTTATGGATATTGCATTTGCGGATGTAACAGATTATGTATCGTTTGGGCGAGAAAATATTCAAGTTATGGGTGCTTTTGGTCCAGTAATGGTAGAAAACAAAGAAACTGGAGAAAAAGAAGTTCTCGAAAAAGAAGTCAATACTGTGAAATTCAAACAATCTGAAGATGTTGATGGAACGCTGATCACGGAAGTGAAGCAAGGAAAAGACGGAGCGAGCATTAAGCTGGTTGATAAGATGAAAGCTTTGCAATGGCTTGCAGACCATATGGACATTGCTACAGCTGAACAGAAAGCTAAGATTGAGCAGATCAGAGCTAAGACAGCGATCATGTCCGGAACATCCGAAGAAGAGACAGAAGACGATGGATTCATCGAAGCCTTAAAAGGTGAGGTGGCAGATGTATGGGAAGAAGAATAAAGAAAGCTGTCTTTAAGTTTCGGCCGTTCTCTAAGAAGCAGAAAAAGATACTTACCTGGTGGCTACCTAATTCACCCGTACATGATCAAGATGGAATCATAGCAGATGGAGCGATCCGATCGGGAAAAACTATTTCTATGTGCTTATCTTTTGCAATGTGGGCAATGGAAACCTTCAACGGACAGAACTTTGGTATGTGTGGGAAAACGATCGGTTCTTTCCGGAGAAACGTACTCTTTTGGTTAAAGCTTATGCTTAAGAGTCGAGGGTATCACGTTGAAGATCATAGAGCTGATAACTTAGTTGTTATCCGGAGAGGTGGCAAAGAAAATTATTTTTACATCTTTGGCGGTAAGGATGAGCGATCCCAGGATTTGATACAGGGTATCACACTTGCAGGAGTCTTTTTTGATGAAGTTGCATTGATGCCTGAATCTTTTGTTAATCAGGCAACAGGACGTTGTTCTGTTGATGGATCAAAATATTGGTTCAACTGTAACCCAGATGGGCCGTATCACTGGTTTAAAACTAACTGGATTGATCGTGCAGATGAAAAGAAACTTGTCTATCTACACTTTACGATGGACGACAATTTAAGCTTATCTGAGCGAATTAAAGCACGATATCGAGCAATGTATACCGGGGTGTTTTACAATCGATATATTGAGGGCCTGTGGGCTGTAGCTGAGGGAATTATCTATGACATGTTTAATAAAGAAAAGCATGTCACGTCAGAACATTATTCAGCAATCGGCAGTAAATATGTCAGTGTCGATTATGGTACACAGAATGCGACAGTATATCTTCTGTGGGAAAAGAATCACAAGGGACAGTGGGTTGCTACAAAGGAATATTACTATTCTGGCCGAGATGAGACTACGCAGAAGACAGACGGAGAATATGCAGATGGCATGGAAGAGTTCCTGGAAGGAATCAATGTTGAATCAATCATTGTCGATCCGGCAGCCGCATCCTTTATCGCAGAACTTAAGAAACGAGGATTTAAGGTTAAGAAAGCAAAGAATGATGTACTTGATGGTATTCGATTTGTCGGAAATCTGTTAAATCTAAGTGTATTACAGTTCTCTGAATGTTGTAAAGAAACAATCAAAGAGTTCGGTTCTTATATCTGGGATGACAAGGCATTGGAACGTGGAGAAGATAAACCGATTAAGCAGCATGATCATTGCATAACTGGTGATACGCTTATTGATACAATTGATGGTCCGATTCCAATAGAAAAGCTTGTTGGTAAAACAGGAAAAGTACATTGCTATAATTTAAGGCGAAGAAAACCTGAAATTTCTACATACTATAATGTGAGGAAGACAAGGGAGAATGTCGAAGTATTTGAAATAGAGATGGAAGATGGAAGAACAATCAAGGCAACAGCCAATCATTTAATATTTACTCAAAATGGTTGGAAAAAAGTAAACGATCTAACTGGACACGATTCGATACTTGATATAAGAATAAAGAAATGATAATCTTATATCAGGAGGTGCGTTAAATGGTAGAATATTTAGAAAACGGAGACTTGGCATTATATAATGGATATAAATTCAGAAAAGACAAGCGGACAGGGTACTATTTATCATCAAGAATAATAAACGGAAAACGCAGAAGGCTTCATGTATATATATGGGAATGTGAAAATGGTGAGATTCCAAATGGATATTCTGTACATCATAAAGATGAGGATAAAAGCAATAACGAAAATTCAAATTTAGAATTGATGACAAATAGTAAACATACACGATTACACGCAGAGGAGAAGGCAAGAAACAATTATGATGATATGTTAAAAAACTTAAAAGAAAATGCTATTCCCGCTTCTAAAGATTGGCACAAAAGCAAAGACGGGAGCGAATGGCACAAAAAGCATTATGAGCAAATGAAAGGGAAGATGAAAGTTCCAAGAAAGTTTGTTTGTGAGTATTGTAATAAAGAATTTGTTAGCACACAAACAAGATCAAGATTTTGCTCAAATAAATGCAAATCGGCATGGAGACGAAAATCGGGAGTTGATGATGTTATTAAAATTTGTTGTAAATGTGGCAAGGAATATGTTGCCAATAAGTACCAAAAAACAAAATACTGTCCAGTATGTAAAAATAAAAAGCGTTAAATCCATAGGAAAAGCAGATGTATATAATATGGAAGTCAAGAACCACCACAACTTTAGTGTTTGTGGTGGTTTTATTATACACAATTGCATGGATGCAGTGAGATATTTTGCTTACACGATCGTAAGACGTGAACGAAAATGGAGTTGATTAAATGATAAAAGAAATTATTGAGCGAATAAGGCAGGTGATAAGAAAAATGCTTGGGAAAGAAAATATCAGGGATGCGATCGGAGTTGATGTTGCCGTATCGGACAAGATGGCAAGAGAAATTGATCTCTGGTCGAAGATGTATAAAAATCAACCGCCTTGGAAAAAAAAAGAGCTGAAGCTTTGTGGGTTACCTGCAGCTATTGCCGGAGAATTTGCAAGGCTTGTTACACTGGAATTAAAGACCGAGATCACAGGAAATAAGTTTCTCAACGATGAATACCAAACCGTGACTGATAACATACGAACGTATACGGAATATGCCTGTGCAAAAGGTGGACTTGCAATGAAGCCTTATGTTTCTGACGGACACATTGAAGTTGACATGGTCCAAGCTGATCACTTTTTCCCAACGAAATTTAATTCCAGAGGGGAAGTTATCGCAGCGGTCTTTATGGAAACTGTAACGATCGGGAAACAGGTATATACAAGATTGGAATACCATCAGCATGATGAGAACACTACATATCACATTATGAATAAGGCTTTTGTAAGACAGGATCTTGATAATGTTGAGGTATTGGGAAAAGAAGTACCGCTTAGTGCTGTACCAGAGTGGGCAAATCTGGAAGAAGCTGTCACGATCTTAAACGTGAAAAATCCGTTATTCGCATACTTCAAGATACCAAATGCAAATAATGTCGATGATTCATCTCCGTTGGGAGTATCTGTATATTCCAGAGCAATCGATGATATCAAAGAAGCTGATTATCAATGGACGAGAATCTTATGGGAATATGAAGGGTCTGAATTAGCGATCGATGCAGACATTGGGTTATTTAAACGTAAAGAAAACGGAGAATTTGATCTTCCAAAAGGAAAAGAAAGACTCTTTCGGATGATGGACTTTGACGAGGATCGGGACCAGTACAAAGTGTTTGCACCTCCAATCCGTGACGAAAGTCTTATCAATGGATTCAATACAATTCTTCGCAGGATTGAGTTTAACGTAGGTCTCGCTTATGGAACATTAAGTGATCCAAACACAGTCGATAAGACTGCAGAAGAAATTAAGGCGAGTAAACAGCGATCATACAGCACAGTATCTGATATCCAGAAAGCGCTGCAAAAAGCATTAGAACAATTAGTCTATGCAATGGATGTGATCGCACAGCTTGCTAATCTAAATGGTGGCAAGAAATACGAGATCAGTTTTGACTGGGACGATTCGATCGTGATCGACAAAGAACAGGAACTGCAGAGTATGCAGCAGGATGCAACTGCAGGACTGATCCGAAAAGAAATATACATTGCGGCCAAGTATGGCGTATCTGAGGAAGAAGCATTGAAAATGAGCCGGCACAGGATGATCGTTTTACCATCCAGGAAGAGTAGGTGATCACAGATGCTTGATCCGAAGTATTTGGAAAAGTTCTCCGATCAGTTACTTGGCATCATTGACACTCTGACAATAGCGATCATATCTGATATGGCAAAAAGAATTGTAAAGATGGGAAATGTATCAGAGTCAACAAAACATCAGGCTGAAGTTTTACAGAATGCAGGTCTTGTTTATAAAGATACGATCAAGCGAGTAAGTCAGGTATCTGGATATCAAAAGCATGAAGTTCAGAGAATGTATGAAGAAGCAGGTGTTAGGAACTTAAAGAACGAGGCTGTATATTACAAACAGGCAGGCAAAGAAGATATTAAGTTAAATCAGTCCAATGGAATGCAGAGAATCTTGCAAGCAAATATCAGAAAAACATGCCAGGAACTTGATAATCTCACGATGACAACCGCAGTAAGATCACAGTCAGCTTACATACAAGCTTGTAATAAAGCACAGATGAAAGTTAGTTCTGGAGCATTCAGTTATGACAAAGCAATTGCAGATGCGATCAAAGAGGCAGCAGTGCAGGGAACAGAAGTCTTATATCCGTCACAGCATGTCGATAAATTAGATGTCGCGGTAAGAAGGGCTGTACTTACCGGAGTAAACCAGACTGCAGCAGAAATGAATCTGCAGTATGCAAAAGATCAGAATTGTGATTATGTTGAAACAACTGCACATGAAGGAGCAAGACCAGAACATGCCGTATGGCAAGGGAAGGTCTTTTGTTTATCTGGGACTGATCCGAAGTATGAAAACTTCTATGAAGCGACAGGATATGGAACAGGGCCAGGTTTATGTGGTTGGAATTGCCGCCATAACTTCCATGCATTCTTCCTAGGAATATCGACACCAGCATATACGCAAGAGATGTTAGATGATTATTCTGCAAAGAATGTGGAATACAATGGAAAGCAATTTACAGAATATGAAGCAAGTCAGATGCAGAGAAGTCATGAACGACAGATCAGAGAAACAAAGAGGAAACTTGCTGGATATAATTCAGCGATCAGTGAAGCGAAAGATGATACTTTGAAAAATACTTTACAGAATCGCTTTAATGAAGAATCTGTAAGATTAAAGAAACAGGAAGCGGCATTGAAAGCTTTCTGTAAAGAAACAGGAAGAAGATATGAATCTGCCAGAGTTCAGATCCATGCAGTGAAGAACAAAGCAGGAGATATCGTTGGATTTGGTCGTAGTGTTGCACAGAAAGCTGTATGGAGTAATAGAAAAACAAAAGTCAATGAATCTAAATTTACAGAACGATTAACTGATTTTAATTTAGGACAAAAGGATCTGATCAATCATTGGAGCGTTCAGAGAAATTTGAATAAGTCCGACATTGGAAAAGAGACAATGAAATATATTGTTGATCATCCAGAAATTAATATAGAATTAGCATATCATGTTGATAATCCAGATAAGTTATACGGAAAGCAATGGAAAGATAATATTCGTATTTATGCATCAGACACAAAAACAATTGAAAAAACCGCTGAAACATTGATTCATGAAATAACACATCATCGATATGATATTGGTGGATCACAGTGGTCAGAATGCGTTTGCAGAGCTCAGGAGTTAAAACATAAGTATCGCCGTAATACATTGACTGCAGATGAATTAAGAAGTATAATTAAAGAAATAAAAGAATTGTATCCAGAATTACCGTGGAGGTGATTATATATGAGATTTTGGGATGAAGTTGATGAAGCAATTAAAAAAGTAAGACAAGGGCAAGAAGCAACTTGTCCATTATGCAAAAAAGGAAAGTTAGTACCAGTTGGAAATCCAAAAACAACAAAATCATTTTATTGTGATGCATGTAAAGAAAAACTTAATTTAGATTAAACGCCACCTGATCAATGTCAGGTGGTATTTTTATACGAAATTTTAAGAAAGGAGCAGCGAAACATGAAGTCAGCAGAATAGAAGGGATGGTGATCCAAATATCTCCCCGCAGCAGGGTTAAGCTGCAGAGGACACGCAGAGAGATCTGGGTGTTATTTTTATGCAAAGAAATAACATTGGTCAGCTGATCAGACCTTAAACAGTCGGTTCGTGGCGGTCGGTTACACGCCTAAAACAACCTAATACGAAAGGAGAATAAGCAACATGAAAACAGATTTTTTAAAAGGTTTAAATCTTTCCCAGGAAGTGATTGATAAGATCATGGCTGAAAACGGAAAGGATATCGCAGCAGAACAGAAAAAAGCAGAGAAGATCATTCAGGAGCGAGACAGCTATAAGCTTAAAGCGGAGAATCTTGAAACTCAGGTAAACGATGCAAATGCAGAGATTCAGAAGTTTAAAGACATGGATATTGACGGAATCAAGCAGGCAGCAGATGACTGGAAAGAGAAAGCTGAGAAAGCAAAGAGTGATGCAGATGCACAGATCTCAGAAATGAAATTTGATTATGCGTTATCTGCAGCATTGACAGGAGCGAAAGCTAGAAACAGCAAAGCGGTCAAAGCGTTACTTGATATGGACGGACTGAAACTAAATGATGGAAAGATCATTGGTTTAGACGAACAGCTGTCACAGATCAAGGAAGAAAACGGCTTTTTGTTTGAAAGCGATGAACCTGCACCAACGATCGTTAAAGGAACAAATGGTGGTTCCGGCGGTATTGGTGGAAAGAAACCAAGTGAAATGACATATTCGGAACTCTGTGACTATATGGAACAGAATCCCGGAGCAGAGATTTAAATAAAGGAGTAAGAAATGGCAGGAGAAAAATTTGATTCTAAATCATTCAATCCTCAGGCATTCGGTGCCTACACAGAGAGGATTCCAAATTTAAAAAGGAACGAGCTGATCAAGTCCAGAGCCTTAAAAGGTAATCAGGATATCAAAAACACGTTCAGTTCACAGACAGGAACAGTATATGCAGTATTGCCAATGCATGGTCTGATCGGTGGAGCAGCACAGAACTATGATGGTGAGACAGATCTTAAGTCTGAAAGTACAGATACATTTGAGAGAGGTGTCATTGTAGTTGGTCGTATGAAAGGGTGGACAGAACGAGACTTTTCAGAAGATGTCACAGGTGGCGTAAGCTTTATGGACAATGTTGCAGCACAGGTTAACGATTACAAAGCTGATCTGGATCAGACAACATTAGTAAAGATCCTGGAAGGTGTCTTTGCAATGACCGGAAAAGAAAACAAAGTCTTTGTTGATACACATACATCTGATATCACAGCAGTAACAGCAACCGACAAAGATGGAAATGTAAAGAATGTTGTCCAGGCTGATACATTAAATACAGCTTTACAGAAGGCAGCAGGAGACAATAAGTCTAAGTTTACGATCGCGATCATGCACAGCGCGGTGGCAACGAATCTTGAAAATCTGAAACTGTTAAAATATATGACACAGACAGATGCAAATGGAGTTGAAAGAGACTTAACTCTTGCAACATGGAATGGCCGCTTAGTTCTGATCGATGATTCTATGCCAACAGAAGAAGTTGCTGCAGTAGAAGAAAGTGGAACAAAAGGAGAGTCTGGTTATGTTGCAGCACAGGAAGCTTACACAAAATATACAACTTATGTATTAGGTGATGGAGCTTTTGATTATGAAGACATTGGTGCCAAAGTACCATATGAAATGTATCGTGACCCAAAAACACATGGTGGAGAAGATACTCTGTATATGAGACAGAGAAAAGTATTTGCACCATACGGCATTTCATTTACTAGAAAATCTATGGCTGCAAAATCCCCAACAGATACAGAACTTGCTGATGGATCTAACTGGACACTGGTTGATAACGGAAAAACAAATTCCGATAAGAAAGTGATCGATCACAAAGCAATTCCAATCGCAAGAATCATTTCCAGAGGGTAGGCGGTGATCCGGTATGGTGGAATATGCAAACAGGGATTTCTACGAAAATAAATTTTATGGCGAGATCATACCGGAGAAAGCTTTCCCTGGAATGATCTTAAAGGCAAGCATTTTTGTGAAATTCCTTACATTTGCCAGAGTTGATGATATGACAGAGATTCCAGAGGAAGTGAGTCTGGCCACATGTGCAGTGGCAGATGTAATGTATCAGGACAGAATGAGAAAAGATGATGTAGGAAGGGAGATCGCAAGTGAGAACAACGATGGATACAGTGTCAGCTTTGTGACGAGTCAGAGCAAAGCAACAGGAACAGGAGAGTATCGTTGTAAGAAAGCAGCATATCCTTATCTTGCGCATACAGGACTCTTGTACAGGGGGTGTGGGCCTTATGATTACAAATGCAGATCTGACGATTTATAACAATCGCGGAGTTGATAAGAAAACAGCACGAAAGATCTATTTAAAGACTCAGATCAAAGGTGTTAATTTTTACACAAAGCAGCAGACAACTGTTACCGATCAGGGACTCAGTTCTGCCGATTTGTATCAGATCCGCATCCCGTTATCTGCAGATACAGAAGGGAGAGAATATATCGATGCAGACAAGTATCGGGAATTATCTGCAGAAGAAGCAGAAAAGTATTGGACAATCAACAACGGGGATCTGTTTGGAAAAGGATTGTTAGATGATTTTGAGAAAGAATCAGAATTTTTAAAACAGCAGTACACGGGAAAAGTATTATCGTTTTCGGATAACCGGAGAGGAAGTTTGCCACATTGGAGAATCGGAGGTGCTTAAATGGGAACACAGGTTAAAGTCGAACTTTCGCCAGATCAGATCTTAAAGACAAGAGGTCTTCAAGTTGGTGGACCTGCACAAAGATTTTTTACCGGAGAGTTCCGAAGAAAGATGGATCCATACGTTCCGTTCTTGACCGGAGTATTAAAAGATACCGCAATAGAGAACGTGGACTCAATCCAGTTTGTAACTCCATATGCACAGAAACAGTACCATGAAAATGGCGGAAAAGGACTCCGTGGAAAAGAATGGGATCAAAGATGTTGGGCAGACAATGGAGATCAGATTGTCCAGTCTGTTGCAGATTTTGTAGGAGGTAAAGCAGAATGAGTGTGATCGCAAGTGTGAGAGCATTTATCCAGGATTATCCAGGACTGCACACATTTGATGATCTGGTGGGTGTGGAACATCTTCCGGAAGATACAAAAAGTTATGCGATTGAAGCATCGGTAACATCACAGCCAATTAAAAAACGGTATATTAACGGTGACATAGAACGCCGTTTTAATTTTGTCTTGGCAAGTAGAGAGTACTTCGGGGCAGACGTTGCAGAGAATATCGATGTGGCGGAGTTTTACGAAGATTTCTCGGACTGGTTGGAACGATGTACGATCAATAATGAACTTCCGGAAATGGATAAAGGAAAAAGAGCAATTAAAATACAGGCACTGACAAATGGCTACGTGTTTAACGCAGATGCATCAAAAGCACAGTACCAGATTCAGTGCCAGTTAATTTATTATCAGAAATTAGGAGGAATATAAAATGGCAGAAACAGCAAGCAAAACAGTAAAACAGCGTTATCAGGAAGCTTCTTACTTAAAAGTAGGAGAGAACTTCGAACTTATGGGAACTGGTTTTACAGAGTTAAATGAAGATCCAGGAGCACAGACAACAAGTAAAAAATATATCAATGATAAATCATCCACATCAAGCATTGCAAGTTATGAAGGTGAGCACGGATTTACAGCCGATCAGATTCCAAGCGAAAAGGTCATTAAAGATCTGGTCAGTATTGGCAAAGAGAGAAAAACAGGAGCAGATGCAGAACGTGAATTTGTTCGCGTTGATCTGGATGAAAAAGTAGAGGGAGATATCACTGGGACAGTATTCAAAGCACGTATGTTTACCGTAGCTGCTGAAATTTCAAGTTTCTCTGATAATGACGGAGAATTACAGGTTGAGGGAACACTTCACGACAAAGGAGATCCTGTTATGGGTAAATTTGATACAAAGACAAAGACATTTACACCGGATTCAGCAACGGAGTAAACGAAAGCGAAGCGAAGCTTGGAATTAGAATTAAGGAGTAAGATATATGTTTATTTGGAATGGAGAGAAGCTTGCATTTAATTTTCTGGATGCAGATATGATGAAGAAGTTTAATGATGCAAGCAAAGAGATGTGGAAGGAACTTGGAGAGTACGAAGAAAAGAATGTAAAAGATGGAATGATGGGTCCAGAAGGCGTTGCAAACGAGTCAGAAATCATGAGTAGGTTTTTTGATGCAGTATTCGGAGAAGGTTCTGCAGATAAAATCTTTACTGCTAAACATGATCTGACAGAAAGAACGAAAGCAGTTAAGAAGCTTTATTCTATCAGAGATTCACAGTTAGCAGATCATGAAAAGAGAGTCAATGAACTGTCTAAGATGTTAGGAGTTGAATGATTAGAAGAGAACTCCCGGTGTCAGTGGATATCGGGAGTAAAACATATAAGATCGATGCTGATTTCCGAACGATCATGAATGTTGAAGGGATTATCTTTGGAAAAGAAGTTACAGATGATCAAAAGAAGTTTGCAGAAGAAATGATGAAAGAAATCGATATTGAAGAAAAAGATGCGATCGCAAATGCAAAATATTATGATGCACTAAAACTTTTTTACGAAGATAATATTCCTGATGATCTGGAAGAAGCAATGGAAAAGATGCTGTGGTTTTATTCCTGTGGTAAGGAAGACGAACAAACAAAGGCGAAAGCAAAGAAAAAAGTGATCAGCTTTGAATATGATTTTGATTATATCAATGCAGGGTTTATGCAGGATTATAAGATTGATCTGTTCGAGGTTGATTTTTTGCACTGGTGGAAATTTATGTCGCTATTCAGTGCCCTTCATGATGATTGTAAGATTTGCGAGATTATCGGATATCGTGGGGCAGAGTTAAAGAATTTTGACAAAGAACAGAGAAAAAGGATAAGGGAGATGCAAAAGATCTATGCACTTCCGGATGATATAAGTAAAGAAGAGAAGAAGAGACAGGATGAGATAACACAGATACTGCTAAATGGCGGTGATCTGTCAGGAATATTGTGATAAGAGAAGCGAACAGGCGAGAGCTTGGATCTGCAGGTTGAGCACCCAGGACGTCAAATAGCTTAGAAACTTTAGATTTTTAGGTATATAGGTATTTGACGAGGTGAAGACATGGCAGATGGTACAGTTACAATAGAAACCAAACTGGATAATTCTGGTGCAGAAAAAGGATTAAATGATCTTAAGAAAGAGGTTGAATCTTCTTCTAAGAGTACAGCACAGGAGATAGATAAAGCTTCTGATCAGGCGCAAAAGAGTGTAGAAGAAGTTGCTAAGTCAGCAGAGAAAACTGGAAAACAAGTAGAAAAGAGTGCAAAGGATTCAGCATCGAAAGCAGGACAGGCAGCAAAGCAAGGAGCTGATACTGCAGCAAAAGGAACAGAATCCGCATCTACGAAGATGCAGCAGTCTCATAAAAAGGTAAAGGATACTGCAAAAGAAAGTGCAGATGGTGCAAAAAAGTCTTGGGAAGAATCTAATCAAAGTACAGTAGCAAGTACAGAGAGCGCAACATCAAAGATGGCCGGATTGATGAAAAAATCTGCAGCAGTAATTGGAGTTGCATCTGTGGCGGCCGCAAAAAAGACGATCGATGTAGGTAAGTCTTTTGAAACAGGAATGAGTGAGGTTCAGGCAATCTCCGGAGCATCTGGAAAGGACCTGGAAAAGCTATCTGCAAAAGCAAAGCAGATGGGAGCTACAACGAAGTTTTCTGCTACGGAATCTGCTACAGCACTTAAGTACATGGCTATGGCAGGATGGAAAACAAATCAGATGGTTTCTGGATTGTCTGGTGTTATGAACTTAGCTGCAGCTTCCGGAGAAGATCTGGGAACAGTATCCGACATTGTGACAGACTCCATGACTGCGTTTGGACTGAAAGCAAAGGACTCCGGACATTTTGCAGATGTACTAGCTAAAGCATCGAGTAGTTCTAACACCAATGTTGCAATGATGGGAGAAACATTTAAGTATGTTGCCCCTCTTGCCGGGTCTATGAAGTACGGTATCGAAGATACAGCTACAGCAATTGGACTGATGGCAAATGCCGGAATCAAGGGATCACAGGCAGGTACAGAGTTAAGATCTATCCTGACACGACTTGTAAAACCGCCAAAAGATGCAGCAGCAGCATTGAGTGCTTTGGGTATCAGCACAACAAAAGCTGATGGATCCATGAAGCCAATGAGACAGACGATGGCGGAATTAAGAGAAAAGTTCTCTGGATTAACAGACAGCCAGAAATCCCAGTATGCTGCAGCTATTGCAGGACAGGAAGCAATGTCTGGTCTGTTGGCAATCGTTAATGCATCTGATTCCGATTTCAATAAACTGCAAAAGGCAATTGATAATTCTTCCGGCGCAGCCAAGAAACAGGCAGATATCATGAACAATAATCTGCAAGGAGCATTGTATGATCTTGGGTCGGCAGCAGAAGCGGTGGGAATTGGTATCTATGAAGATATTAAGACACCTTTAACAAAAGCCGTTGGTGTTGGGACAAAGCAATTAAGAATCCTATCTAGCAAATTGAAAAAGGGTGGAATTAAAAAAATTGTTCCTGAAGAAGCTATAAATACCGTTGAAAATCTTGGAACAGTAGCAAAAGCAGTTGGTGGCGGTGGATTAAAGGTATTAGGAGCAGCTGCGAAACTTGTTGGCAATAACATGGAAGTAGCTTTACCTGTTGCTACTAGCTTACTTACAGTTTTTAAAGGATACAAAGCAGTAGCAACAGTAGTAACTGCGTTTAGAACCGTATCTGCAGCTACAGAAGGTGCAAGTACAGGTGTTCAGATATTAGGAACAGCAATCCAGTTATTTACCGGAAAGACAATCTCAGCTACAACTGCAACAGCAGCCTTCAAAACAGTTTGCACAGCTTTAGGTGGCCCGGTTGGAATTGGAGTTGTTGCGGTTGGAGCATTAGCAGCAGGAGTCGCAGCATATGCTTTGACACAGAAAAAAGCGGTTACAGAAGCAGATCGATACTATTCTTCTTGTACAAAACTCAAAAAGAAACAAGAAGAGATGGCAGCATCGATCAAGAGCTTACATAAAGAAAATCAGAAAAATGTAGATTCTACACGTGCAAATGGTGTTCAGGCAGATCAGCTGTATCAGAGATTAACAAAACTGATGAATGTTGAGCATAAAAGCGCCGGAACAAAAGCACAGATCGCGAGTGTTGTTAAGCAGTTAAACGAATTATTACCTGGATTGAATCTTGAGTATGACAAAGAAGCAGATAAGCTAAATAAGTCCACTTCTGCGATCAAAAAGAATATTGCAGCGCTAAAAGAACAGGCAATGGCTAAGGCTTACCAAAAAGGGATGGAAAGTGCCGCATCCAAAGTAGCCAAAGCTGACATTGAAAATGAAAATGCTATTAAGAAAAAGACAGAAGCAACAAACAAATATAATGCCGCTGTTGAAAAAATGAATCAGGTTACCGCAAAGGTAAACCAAGGGAAGATAACAACAAGCAGTGATGAGTATAAGAAAGCTTCTAATGATCTGACAAAATACTATGATGCAATGATGACAGCCAATAAGGCAGTTGAGCAAAGTGGTAAAAACTTAAATGCAGCACAAAAAGAACTGACCGCATACACAGATAAATATACGGCACAAGCAAATTATACAGAGTATCTGAAATCCTTAGATGATCTGGCCAAACAGGCAAAGATTAAATCGAGCGATATCCCGAAATCAGTTGGAGAGGGAATTAAACAAGGTGTTTATGCGAATCCAACATCTGGAAAAGAATTGAAGAGTTTGATTAAGCTAGATAATTTGATTAATTCCAATGAACTTTCTAAGATGCAAGAGCAAGGAATGAAGATTCCACAGTATTTGTCAAAGGGAATTTCAGATGGATCTATATCATTTAAGAGTGCTACAAAACAGATGCAGAATGCGATCAATTGGACTGATCTGATCCAAAAGGCAAAGGATGCAGGTGTTAAAGTTCCTGATAGTGTAGCACAGGGAATTAGTTCTGGACAATATGTGGTTCCTACGTCTGTGCAGGCAGTAAAAAATCTTGTCACGTTCGAAGATCTGAAAGCTAAGGCACAGCAAGGTGGTATACAGGTACCGGACTATTTAGCAAATGCGATCACATCTGGTAGTGGAAAGCCAAGGGAAGCAGCAGCCGCATTGAGTCGTATGATTTCTTTCCAGGAAGCAATAACAAAAGCAGGAATTGATGGGTCTAAGATTCCAACAGAACTTGCAACGAAAGTTGCACAAGGAAAGACGCCAGTTCAAGATGCAATCAAAGAACTAACAAAGATAGACTTATCCGGAGATCAGAATGCATTTGGTCTTACAAAAGCTATTGATAGTACAGCACAAAAGACAAAAAGCCAAGCAACAAAGATAAAAAACAGTTTAAAAATCGGCAAGGTAGATAATTCAGCTGCAGCAAGCTCGTTTGATGCTATTGCAACCAAAACAGGAAAAGCGGCTACTACAGTTAAGAAAAATAGTACGGCGATTAAAAAGGCAAGTAAGATTACTGCTACGAATAATTCAAGTGCCGGAGTTCAATCGTTTAATAGTTATTTATCCTCTTTTTCAAAAGGATCCGGCAAAACAAAATCAGCTGCGGATAAAATCAGCAAAACAACCGCAGCAGGGCTTGCTTCTGGTTCAGGAAAAGCAAAAACAGCCGGTGGAAAGATGACATCGGAATTTTCAAAGGGGATCACATCAAAATCTGGTACTGCAAAGAGTGCTGGATCCAAAGTGGCCAAATCTGGATCTTCTGGTGCAAGTAGTCAGAAGTCATCTTTTGTGTCTGTAGGTAGCAATTTATCACTTGGCTTAGCATCTGGTATCAGATCAAACTCTGGTGCTGTATCAGAAGCAGCAAGAGAAGCTGTGAGAAACGCGGTATCTGCAGCCAAAGCAGAGGGTGGTATCCATTCTCCATCTCGTATTATGAAGAATCAGGTTGGAAAGTGGATGCCGTTAGGAATGGCAGCAGGTATCAGAGATAATACAAAAGATGTAGAAAATGCTTCTGGGGAGATGGCAAGTGCATCTGTAGAAGCCACAGCGACAGCGCTTGGAATACATTCTCCGTCGAAAGTCTATAAAGATGCGATTGGTAAGAATATTCCGGCAGGTATTGTAAGAGGTGTAAAAGAAGGGCAGACAGAACTTAATGCGGAAATGAATACATCTGTTAACGATGCTTTAGCTGCAGCTAAGAGTGCATCAAAGAAAGGTAACTATTCTGATATTGGAAACAATCTGATATCTGGAATATCTGAAGCATTAAGTACTGCAAAATCAAGATCATCAGAAACGGTACAAGAGATTATTGATCAGCAGACAAGTAAAGTTTCTTCAAAGCACGATACAGCAGAGAAAAATCTTCAAGATAAGATCAGTAAGACAAAAAATAAAAAGAAAAAAGCAAAATTAAAAAAACAGCTGAAAAAGTTAAAGAAGCAGAATGCTGCAGAAGAAAAGCAATTAAAAATTGCAGGAGAAAAAACGGCAGCAGCATACAATGATGCATTTGAGAAAGAAGCTGATCGATTAAATAAGATTGCACAGGAAAAACTACAGGAACTGTCAGATGAATACCAGGAAGCGTATAATAACATCAAGAACAAGATGGACAGTTTAACTGATAAACAGCAATCTTGGGGAAATATCTATAACCTTGATCAGAATATCATGGACATTGAAAAGTATCAAAAGAACTTGAAGTCGCTAGAAAACAAGATTCCTGAGTCTATGATGGAAAAGATTCTCGGAATGGACATTGATGCAGGAAATGCTTATATGGCATGGTTTCAGCATATGTCAGAAGCTGAACAGCAGGCTTACATTAATAAGTGGAATCAGCAACAGAGCATGTCCAAAACATTTTCTGAAAACTTCTTTGGAGATGATCTCGCAAAACTTCAAGCGAATTATGAATCTGAAATGAAAACAGTCACAGATGATCTGCAGAAAGAGATGAAACAGGCAGGAGTTAATATTGCTAAGGGATTAACTGCAGGTATGGAAAGCGAAACCAGAAACCTCAGCAAATCCATGAAAAAGATCTGCCAGAACATTATCAAGACGGCCAAAGACACACTTAAGATTCATTCCCCGTCTCGAGAATTTACAGAGATCGGTTCCTATGATATTCAGGGAGCAATCAAAGGACATGAAAAAGAAGCGCCAAATCTGTATAAACAAATGGGAACGATCTCTCAGAACATGGCACAGAAATTTGCGAAAGCGAAGTTGAACGTTCAAGATATTCAGTCAAGGATGCAGGATGCGATTAACCTGCAGATGCAGACGATCACAACAAGAATGCAGCCAGTTGTGCAAACAGATTCAGCTAATGGATCAGAATCAATAGTTTATACTGGACCAGAACGAATTGAGGTGCCTGTGATTGTAGATGGTCGAGAGATTACAAGAGTAATCGCCCCTTACATGGATACAGAATTAAGTACAAGAGCAACACGAAAATCAAGAGGAGGTGTATAGTATGCCAGGAACATTAGGAGTCACGATCGGAGAAAAACATACCTTAAAGGATTGGAATCTTGGATGGACTGCGATCACTCTTGGTTTTCCGGAACCAAAAACATATGAACTGGATATTCAAGGAGCAGATGGAACACTGGATATCACTGAAGCAGTTACTGGCGGAGATGTGAAGTATAAAAACCGAAACATCTCTTTAGAGTTTGAAACTCCGGACGAAGATTTCTTTCAGTGGGGAATGTGCATTTCTGAAATTGCAAATTATCTTGTGGGTAAGAGGGTGAAGATCATATTCGATACAGATCCTAGTTTTTATTATATCGGAAGACTCACAATTGACGTTGAAAAAACTGACAGAGTAAATGGAAAACTTGTGATTTCAGGAGATGTCGATCCGTATAAGTATGAAAGATATTCATCCCTTGAAGACTGGGAATGGGATACCTTCAATTTTGAAACAGACATTATAAGAGAATATAAGGGTATTAAAGTCAATGGAGAGTATCAGTTATGCATTCCAGGAAGAAGAAAACGGATCATTCCAGTTATTGAATGTAGTACAGCAATGAAAGTTAGTTACAATGGCACAGAATATTCACTTCTCGCAGGCAGAAATAAAGTGTTTAACATCTGGTTGACAGAAGGAGATAATATTTTAACGTTCAAAGGAACTGGCGTTATTTCAATTGATTATCGAGGAGGTAGTTTGTAAATGTATAGAGTATTGTGTGATGGAAAAGTGCTACATGATATTCGTGATCCAGATTATCATGTGCTTTCACCTAAAATCTCATTGGAACTGAATAAAACAGGAAATCTTGATTTTGGAATGCTTTCAACACATCCTCATGTAAATGACGTAAATAAACTAAAATCTAAGATTGAAGTATATGCAGACGATGAATTATTGTTTTCTGGAAGAAGTCTGACAAACGAACAAGACTTCAAAAACACTGGACAGATTTCCTGTGAAGGAGAGTTGTCTTTTTTGTTAGATTCAATTCAGCGACCGCATAATTACGGAACCGAAACAACAGAAGCTGGGACAGCCGATACCAATATAGAGATTTTTAAAAGATTGATTCAAGAGCATAATTCACAGGTAGAGGAAGCAAAGAGATTTGAAATCGGCGTGATCGATATCGAAAGTGTTACGATTCCAAGTTTATCGACAAATTATGAGAAGACCTGGGATTTTATTAATTCCAATTTTTTGGAGAAATATGATGGATATCTTCGTGTCCGGTATGATGGGAACGTGCGATATCTCGATTACGTAAAGCAGTATGGAAACGTAAGTAATCAGGTCATTAGATTTGGAGAAAATCTTCTTGATCTGAAGAAATACTCTAAGGCAGAAGACATTAAAACAGCGATCATCCCAGTTGGAAAAGATAACGTGACAATCACAACAGCGAATGGACACAATGGAACAGATTATGTATATAACCAAGACGCGGTAAATTTGTATGGTTGGATTTATGACAAGGTTGATTTCTCTGAGGTATATGATCCAGACAAACTACTGGAAGAAGCAAATAAATATCTGCAGAAGTGCATCAACTTAGCAATCACGATTGAACTTACAGCTGTTGATCTGCATATGATCGACGTTGATATTAACGCAATCAGACTTGGAGATCTTGTTCCTTGCATTTCTACACAGCATGGAATCATGAGCACGTTTGGAGATGTGAGCACGTACTATCTTGTAAGTAAATATGAACTAGATCTTGAGAATCCAACAAATAATAAAATAACTCTTGGAAGAACAATCAGTACATTGACAGACAAACAGGTAAATGATTCTGTAAATTTAAAGGCTCAGATAAGTGAAGTTAGAACAGAAATGTACAACCTTCCAGGATTAAACCTGGAACCAATCACAAATGAAGTTTTAGAGGGAACCTTAAATTAAAGGAGAAAACAATGGCAGATAATAATTATCTTGATCAAAACGGTGTCTTATATCTCTGGCAGAAGATAGTAGCAAAGATAACGAATATGATCTCAGGAAAAGTAGATAAAGTAGATGGCAAAGGATTGTCTACAAATGATTATACAACAGTAGAAAAAACAAAGCTCGCAGGAATCGCGGAAGGGGCAAATAAATATGCACATCCTACGAGTTCAGGAAACAAGCATATTCCTGCCGGCGGTAGCTCTGGGCAGATTCTAAGATGGAGTTCAGAAGGAACAGCGGTATGGGGTGCGGACAGCAATACAACTTATAGTGATTTTAAAGGAGCCACGGATTCTGCATCCGGTACACATGGATTAGTACCGGCTCCAAGTACTGGACATAATGAAGCATTTTTAAGTGGTAGTGGTGATTGGAAACGATTAGATTTAATATTGGGTGTTAACCCTGAAAAGCATAAGATGACTATAGGATTGGGAAATAATACATCTTCCAACATCCTTATGCACACATCAGTAGAATTGCCAACTGCGGATGTTAGCATTCCAGGACTTATGTCCCACACAGATAAGGCAAAACTCGATGATCTTCCAACAAATGCAACCTTATCAAGCACATACGCAAAAAAATCCGATATTACTGGTGTGTATAAATATAGAGGGTCTGTGGCGACAGAAGATAAATTGCCAACATCTGGACAAACAACAGGAGATGTTTATGATATTGTAGCAGCGTCATCTTATGGAGCCGCAGGGATGAATGTTGCATGGAACGGAAAAGCGTGGGATGCACTAGGGGAAAAATTCCAAATATATGCGATCACGAACACATGGATGGATACAAATCTTACATAAGGAATGGTGATTAGATGGCAAGTTATTTAGATGAAACAGGACTTTTGAAGCTGTGGAATAAAATAAAAAACTATGTGAGTAATCACACAGGAAACAAAAACAATCCTCACGGAGTCACAAAGTCTCAAGTAGGATTAGGAAGTGTTGAAAATAAATCCAGTGCAACAATAAGAGGAGAAATAACGGCATCAAACGTAAACACAGCGTTAGGTTATACGGCTGCAAAACAGACAGACGCAAATAAGGCGATTACAGGAATTTCTGCCAGTGGAACAACGCTTGTATTGACACAATTAGATGGAACAACAAAATATGTAACGGCAGAGCTTGTAAAAGGACAGATGATTTATTGCTGCAGTAACAGCGAAGATCAGATTTATTGCTGTTAAATGAAAGGAGATAAAAATGGCATACACAAAGAAAACATGGGTAAAAGGAAGCACACCGCTTAGTGCGGAAAATTTTAATCATATGGAGCAAGGGATTGATGATGCGCACAGCTCAATTGCGCAGCTAAATTCTGATAAAGTTGATAAGACAGATAAGGCTAACGTGAAATGGATTATCAACGAAATAAATACTTCTGCAAAAATTATTTTTAGCAATTGCTCTGAAATTACTAAAAAAGTAGATAAATTGGCGTGCCTATTGTTTGGAAATAGTAATGGAACGACAGTATTATCTGTCATTCGTGTACATTTTTCAGAAGGGCATGTGGATGAAGTAGTTCCTATAAATTTGGGGAACCTTAATCTTACAACCTCACTTGAATGGTACGGATTTACATTGAATAATCTAAATGCATACGGAAATTATGTATTAATAGCACCGCCGGGATGTTACTTTGAATAATTATAATTGAATAGCAATCACAATGTAATAATATCAAATAGGCATCGGCGTATTTAGTTAAATTTTATAGAACTAGTAGGAACCACAAATGTAGCAATAACTACACCAGCGGATGCACTATCTTTGCATCGCACAGTTATTTTCTCGTTTCTGCCATTTACATACCCAGTATTTCCATAAGGGGTCCAACTGCCGTCAAGAATTTCACAAGGTGCAAAAATTTCATCTTTAAAGACGATGCCATTTGGTAAGTCTATTAAAGTTTGATCATTTATGTTGCCACCGATCAAACTTTTGCTTTTCCTGATGTAAAATATGGTACATTGGTTATTTGTTACTATTTTAATTCCGTCGTCAAAATAAGTTTTCCACTCCTTATCAGAATTTAGTTGCGAAAGCTTGCTGATATAATAATCGCATAGGAAGGAGATTTTTATGCGAGAAAAAATAATAGGCAATATAATTCTTAAGTTAGGCAGTAGAATGCAGAAAGAGGATCTAGATTACATAGAAATTGTACTATGTGAAGAATTACAAGGAATTGCAATGACGAAAGAAAGTACAGAGTTGGCAGAATACAACGATAGTATAGAAAAGTTGAAAAATATCTTTCTTGCAACGTTGGCAGTCGAGAATAAATCTAGTAACACAATCAAACAATATGACGTACATCTTAGACAGTTTGCAGAATACTTCACAGGAAAGGATATAAACGAAATCGATTCGGTAGACATTAGAGGTTTTTTATTTAAATATAAGCAAGAACGTAGTTTATCGAATACAAGCTTGAATAATAAAAGATGCGTACTATCATCCTTTTTCACCTGGCTCTGCGATGAAGAGTATATAAGCAAAAATCCAATGCGAAGAGTAAAGAAGATAAAAACAACAAAGAAAAAGAAGATGGCATACACAGAAAAAGAGATGGAACAAATGAGATTATCATGCGAGAGTATACGAGATAGGGCGTTGATAGAAATGCTTGTAGCAACAGGATGTAGGGTATCAGAAATGAGCAATGTAAATATTTCTGACATTAATTTCGAAAAGAAAGAAATTGCGATCTTAGGAAAAGGAGATAAGGAAAGAACTGTTTTTGTATCTGATCAGGCATCCTTGTATTTAGAATTGTACTTAAGAACAAGGAACGATAGTAATAACGCATTATTTGTTACAGGTCGATATCCTTATTCCAGACTCCAAAAGGATGGAATAGAAAGAATCGTTCGAAATCTTGGAAATAAGTGTGGAATCCGAGCATATCCGCATAAATTCAGACGAACATTCTGCACAAGACTTATAAACAGAGGAATGCCGGCACAGGATGTAGCAATATTAATGGGGCATACAGATGTAAATATGACCTGTAATGTATATTATGATGCAAATTCAGAACAACTGCATTATCAATATAAAAAATATGCAGCATAAATAAGAAGTAAAGAGAATTATAGAAAGAAACAAAAAATCTGCCAAGAGGGAGGTTTTACTTTTATGCAAAGACATAGAATTAGGAGTCGTTCTCCGTGCGAGAACAGAGTGGAATAAGATAATTTAATAGTAAGCAGCGACACAGCTAAATTCTGATATGAAAAGCATAATACAGATTATAGGCAATATGACCACACCCAATAGCTCAGAAGGTATCATACATGCTAATTGGTCCGATAATATGGTACCGATAGCTATAAGAGTAAAAAAGTATGATCAGTGGCGATACAATGTATTAGGCATGGCATTGTATGGAAAAGAATTATATTTGATAGAAGTTCCTTCTGCATATCAAGGATGTCCTTGCGAAGTTATATACTATAAGTCAAATTAAAATATTTTAATTCCATAGGAAGTTTTCTTTGATCCACACAAGATCACAGCCAATTTTTTTGTCTTTCGGATAACTAATATTGGTCCATATTACGTAGCAATTTTCATTGTTGACCTCTTGTGATATCGATTCTACTCGCATGTATCCTGTATCATATACGTGTAATATTGCTGAGCTTAAACGATATCCTTCTCTGCGATCAACGTAGAAATAATTATTTCCTGTTCCTGTCAGTTCTGCGTAATGTGTTACAAACGAATTTTTTAGATCAGAATTTAGCTGTGTTACTGCTTGCGGAAAGGAAAAAATATGGTTGATATGACACAAATCTTGAATGATATCTTAAAAGCAATCTTCGGAAAAGATGTACGGCAAGCCATCCATGATGGAATTAAAAGATCAAATGATATCGCAGATGATTGCGATACAAGACAGACAAGCTTAGAAAGACAGTATGATGAGTTATTAAAAAATTTTAGTTCTACAACTCCGTCCGCAGCCGAAGTTGTAGATGCGAGAACAGGACTTGATGGTACAATCTATGAAACATTAAAGAAACGTCTTGATGATCCTAGATGTTCATAAGGTGAAAGCAAAATGAAAAATTTTATAAAAATACGAGCAAGACCCTAAGAGGTCTTATTTTTATGTAACAATTTAATGCAGCAATGATATTAGAAAGGAAGAATATGGCAGATGACGAATACATAAGTAGAAATGAACATAATGCATTTGCGAGTGATGTTGATCATGAGCAAACCCGACAAAACAAAAGAATTGAAGCGTTAGAAGTGACAGTAAGACAGATCAATGACCTTACATTGTCCGTTCAAAAGCTCGCTATCAACATGGAACATATGCTCGTTAATCAGACAGAACAAAGCAAGCGGCTTGAAGAGTTGGAAAACCGAGACGGAGAAAAATGGAGAAGTATTTCTATGTATGTCCTAACAGCAGTTGTCGGGGCAGTGATCGGATTCGTACTCAAACAAGTTGGACTATAAGAAGGAGAAATAAGATGAAAGAATTATTTGAACAGAATAAAGTGTTATTCTTGGCAGTGATCACAGCGTTGATCATTGTCTTTTTAGTTAAGAAGTTAATCGACTATATCACAAGAAAAGGGCTTGAAGGAATCAGGCTGGATGTTTACAAGCTGTTTGTAGAAGCAGAGAAAACCTTCCGTGCATCCAAGCAAGGACAGCAGAAATTTGATTATGTAATACATATGGCCAGAGGACTTTTGCCTAAACCTATTCAATTATTTGTAAGCGAGAGCATGTTAAAAGAGATCGTTCAGTTATGGTTTGACGGTGTCAAAGACCTTTTGGATGACGGTAAATTAAATAATTCAGTATACGATTTAGAAGATGTTAAGGAAGTCAGCAGAGAAGATAAGATCAATCATACGACAGAGTTAGATGACGGAACATGGACAAATTACGCAGAGACTCCGTTACATGAAACTGACTTAGAAGATCCAGAGGAACAGGAACAGACAGAAGATAATCAGGCAGCAGCAGAACAGGAGGTGTAGACATATGAGAATCGCATTGACAGTAGGACACAGTTTGCTTAAAAATGGATCATATACATCAGCAAGTGGAGAAGATTGCGGTGGAGTAAACGAGTATAAGTACAATAAAAAGCTGATGAAAAAGGTAAAAAAATATCTGGAGAGTGACGGACACAGTGTTGATCTGTATATCTGCCCAGAGAAAGTATTTACCGCTGCATCACAGGAAAAATCATGGAAACTGACACGTTTAAATGCAAAGAACTATGATCTCGTCGTAGAAGGTCATTTGAATTGCTATAATGGAAAAGCACACGGAACAGAAGTATTATACGTTTCCGAAAATGGTAAGAGGTACGCAAAGAGAGTACAGAAGAAACTGGTATCCGCTGGATTTACAGATCGTGACGTGCAGAAGAGAACGAACCTGTACATGCTGAATGGCACAAAGGCAACAACGATCATGACAGAGAGTTTTTTCTGTGATTCTAAGTCCGATTATAAAATCGGTAAGTACGTAAATAAGATTGCGAAGTTAATTGCAGAGGGAATCTGTAATAAAAAGCTTGGAATGGCTACTAAGGTTAAAGAAGCAGTAAAAACAGCAGTGAAGAAAGTTGCAAAAGCAACCGTGTATGCTAAGGTTGTCACAAAATCCGATCCACTGATGATTAGACAGAGTGCAAACAGATCATCTAAGGTTATCGGTAAGATTCCGAAAGGATCAAAAGCAGAAGTAATTAAAAAAGGCAGCACTTGGACGAAAGTTAAGTACAAGAGCGTAACAGGGTATTCAGCCACAAAATACCTTAAATTTTAAATCGAACCAGGGGAGAAATCCTCTGGTCTTTTTTTATTGCAAAAATAAACCAAAAAAGTTTAAAGAAACATTTGACAATAAGCCAAAAAAAAGTTTATTGTAAAGACAGTAAAAATCTAAAAAATATAGAATTATTCTGTTACTAATTTGTTACTAAATACAGTGATTTAGAGATAGTTTACATATATTAAAACATTCAACAAACCGCTTAAATGTGATGTTTTTGATATTTATTATTTATTTAAATTTATACGATCATAAAAATAGAAGCAGAAGAAGCAGAAATTCCAATGTTAACTTTTTATGTAAAAGAAGATTCTATGGATGAACCAGAAGAGATTTCAATGGAAGAATTAACAGCTTATGACAGGAATCTAGGGATTGGAGATCAGGTAATAATCGGTCCAGATGAAACTTTGTTTCCGCTAGATATGGCAGAGAATCTTGGAATGTTTGACGAAATCGATCCGTTAAGCCAGATATCAGAAACAGATCCCAGACAATGGCAGATGGAATGGATGGATAATTATATGGACGCGTTAGAAGAACTGGAGGATTCTACAACTAGGGAATAAGCCCAAATTCATGAAAATAAATCCATTAAAAGCAGAAAAATTTATGGAGATGAGTGTATTTATGCAGAAATTACAGATAAGACAGAAAACATGTTATATAGAGCAAAATGGTTCCGGCGGTCCGATCATTTTATGGGGAATGTATCCTCATCGTGGAAATGAAATAGCACATATGTGGGATTGTCTGATGGAGACAGTCAATGATCAGGATTTTCTTTTCTGTGCATTTCAGGTAAAAGATTGGAATGGTGATTTTTCTCCATGGAAGTCACCTGCTGCCTTTGGGGATGAAGAGTTTAAAGGAAATGGTCCAAAGACTTTACAATGGTTAATGAATGATTTGATTCCAGAATTAAAAGCAGATTACGGAGTAGACAGAGAAATTTATCTGATCGGATATTCCCTTGCAGGATTGTTTGCTCTATGGACAGCATATGAAACGGATATCTTCTCAGCAATTGCAAGCTGCTCCGGTTCTTTATGGTTCGAACAATGGGATGAATATGTGTTGCATCATCAAATAAAGCATGAAAGCAATATCTACTTAAGCCTTGGAGGAAAAGAAGAAAAAACAAAGAATCCGGTCATGGCAAGAGTTGGAGATCGAACTAGAACACAGGAACGAATTTTGCGCAATGATCCTAAGGTAAAGCAAACAACATTAGAATTTAACAGCGGCGGGCATTTTGCTGATGCCCAAAAGAGATTAGCGAAAGCTGTCAAATGGTTATTAGAATGTACTTAAGAGAGGCTTCCAATGAACAACAAAACCATAAACTATTATAATAAATACACAAAATCATTCATACAAACAACAAGATCCGTAGACTTTACAAACATACAAAATAAATTTTTATCTTATCTTCCATCGGGAGCATCCATCTTAGATTTTGGTTGCGGTTCTGGTCGTGATACAAAATATTTTCTAAAGCGAAACTATAATGTATCGGCGATTGACGGATCCGAAGAGATTTGTAAGGAAGCCTCAAAATATACAGGAATCAAAGTAAAACAAATGTTATTTGAAGAATTAAATGGTCAGAATATTTATGATGGAATCTGGGCATGTGCATCAATTCTTCATTTATCAAAAAATGATCTTTTTCGTGTATTTCATAAGATGAACAAAGCATTAAAAGAAAATGGAATCATTTATACATCATTTAAGTATGGTGAATTCGAAGGGGAGAGAAATGGGCGTTATTTTACGGATTTTACAGAAGATTCATTGAAAGAATTTATCTTGCAGATCCCTCAATTACAGATCAAAGAAATATGGACAACAGGAGATGTCAGAGAAGGACGAGGTGATGAACGATGGTTGAATATCCTGATTTGCAAGGGAAAAACATCCTAGAAATTGAGCCAAAATATTATAACAATCTAAATATCGATGGATTTTCTAAAATGATGAAAAGTCCATCCTATTGCTATAAATTTTATTGGCTGGAAGCGATCATACAGTTAATCTCTGAGGGAAAAACAGAATCGACATTTGATGAAATCATAGATGAGATGATCACACACGCATGGTATTCTGTAAGAGAGTTCCATATTCACTTAAGTGGAATGCCACTGGACGGGCAGATTAAGGATGGATTGGAGAGAGCAGTCCTTTTGCTAACAGAGCTTAGTGAATTATCAGCGAATGCTTCGAAAGTAGAGATTAAAAATGCAATCAAGCAGTATAACAAGGAATTAAAAACGACGAAAGAACAGCTGACTCATATGGTTCCATACCGAGCATTAGCAGGCTTTTTTACGAGGAGTAATGAAAAAGTAAATTGGAATAGTGCAAATCGCATGACAGCGTATATTCAGAAATTTAATAAAGAAGTCTTAACTCTTCCATACATATTAGGAACAAGCAGCAAGTTAAAAAAAGAAGTATATTTCCAACAAGACTGGATCAAGATGATCCAGGATCATACAGTTAATATTCTAGGCTGGATTCAATACGAGAAGGTAAAATGGCTGCAGAACAATAATCCAGAAGTACCTGGTCTGGTATATAAATTGACCCCAACAGAAGAAAAGGTGCGAAAGCTTAAAAAAGTAAGAGATCTCTGGCAAGATATCATGGAAGTTCAAGAAATCAGAGACGTCTTTACTGGACAACCTGTGAAGAAGAAAAAATACGATATTGATCATTTTATTCCATGGTCATTTGTTATGAATGATGAACTTTGGAATCTGATGCCGATGGATGCATCACTAAATTCATCAAAGAGTAATCGATTACCAAAATGGAATCCGTTTTTTCAAAATTTTGCACAAAATCAATATCTGATGTATCAAATGATTTATGATGATATGGGAATCTATAAAAGATTTAAAGGCTGTTATAAGGATAATCTTCATTCTATCTGGGCAGGACAGGAATTATATCGAAAAGGAAATTCAAAAGAAATGTTTTATAATATACTTGAAAAGAATATGATACCTGTATATGATTCCGCACGTCGACAAGGATATGAAATATGGGATTATTCATAAGGATTTTAAAAGGGCAGAAGAATATGTGGTCAGAAAAGCAAAGAAAATATCAGAAGAATATATGTAGTAAATTAATGCTAGCTATTTTGTTACTCGCAAGTATTACAACACTTACAGCATGTAGATCATCAAATATAAAAGAAACAACAAAACAAACAGATCATAAGACAAAGAAGTGGAAACCATTGGTGATAACAAAGCGAGAAAAAGCTCAGGCACAAAAAGAAGTTAAGCAAATTTCAGACATTTGTCAAAACATAAAAATCAATGAGAATAAAGTTACAAAAAAAGACTTACAAACGTTATATGATACATTAACATCCAAAGGTTATCCTGTTGCCCAGATTGGGGAAGAAAAACATAGTACAAAAAATGCACCAGTAAAATTCAAACCATCCAAGACAAGTCATGGTGAGAAATTGAAAACATTTTATGAAAAAACAAAAGCTGGAAAACCAACAACGATAACATTGTTACAGCAAAATAGTTCCGGAGGATTTGCAAATATCCGATTACAAAGCAACAATGGAAAGACAGAAGGAATTTTGACAACAATTTATAAAGAAGATGGTAAATTTTTTATGAGTGAAATGGTAAAGTATCAAGTGAAAAAACTGGAATTGAATGAAAAAAATATTATGACTTTGGAATTTTACTTATCCGATCAAGCAGAATTACAGACGGATGGTACGATGGAATTTCAATTATAATAGAAAGAGGTGGATAAGCTATGAAAAAAATAAAACTATTTCTAATACTATTCACATGCACCATTTTATTCTCTAGCTGTAAAAATCAAGAGCAGAAAAAATATCTCAAAAACTTATCTGGAGAATGGAAGTGTGACGAATCACCACTCGAATTAAAAAACATTTATTCAGGTTATATGACAATGCGGATAGATAAAAATGGTAAATTCACAATATACGATGCGGAAGCTGGCAATCCAGGAATTAAAGGCAAGATGGAATCTGTAACAAAGGATCAGATCATATTAAATTGCAGCACAGATGAGGACTTTGATCCACCTGCTGGCTGGGAGACGATGAAGAAAACACAAAAGATTCATTATAAAATAAAAGATAAGCAACGATTATATCTGATATACACAAAAGGCAAACATAAAGTGACATTAGTATTTCGCTGTAATTGAATTTAAATTTTCGCTATTTTTTGAATAGAAATGCATCAAACAGCAGATAATACCATCATAAAAATTTCCAAAGTAGAAAGGAACTTATATCATGGTATTAAAAGAGACAGAAAGAACAGCAATTGAAAACCTAAGAACACAGGAGAAAAGCTGCATAGAAAAGTATCAAAAATACGCACAGCAGGCGATCGATCCAGAACTTAAAAATCTTTTTGAACAGTTACACAAAAAAGAGCAGACACATTACGATTCACTCACACAGGTCTTAGATGGAACAGTACCGTCAAGTGACTGCAATGACAGTGATGGAAGAGACTATGAACCAAGAGCAATCTATACAGCAGCGAGCCAGTCCGAAGATAAGATGCATGATGCATTTCTTGCAACTGATGCAATTGGAACAGAGAAATTGGTTTCCGGAGAGTATAATACAAATGTATTTATGTTTGGGGATAGTGATCTTAGAAAGTTGATGGCTGACATTCAGGTAGAAGAACAGAATCATGCCGAAATGCTGTATAAATATAAGACAGCAAACGGAATGCAGTAATGCAATAGATATATGATAATTTTAAAGGACTCAGGAGCCGTGGACTTCTGAGTCTTTTGTTATCATTACAAAAATATCAATGATGTATGGATTGGATAAGATATGAAAATATGATAGAATTAATACAAATAAAGTACTATACAAGAGAGGACCAATAAAAAGATAATGAAGACAGAGCATCATACATTAACAAAGACCTGGGTTGTAGCAGCACTGGCAAGTTTATGCTGTATTCTATGGGGAAGTGCCATTCCAATGATAAAGACAGGATATCGACTGTTACAAGTAGATACGACAAACACAGCCAGTCAGATCGTATTTGCAGGAATAAGATTTGCGTTGGCAGGACTTTTCGTCTTGATTTTTGCTTCTATACGGGAAAAGAAAGTGACACTGCCCGATGGAAAGATTCTAAAATATGCAGTTCCTGTCTGCCTTGCTCAGACTGTTGGACAGTATTTTTTCTTTTATATTGGCGTGGCACATACATCTGGAGTGAAAGGTGGAATCATTACAGGTTTAGGAAATTTTATCGCAATCCTAATGTCATGTTTGATCGTACGAAATGAAAAACTAACGGGAAGAAAATTAACAGGATGCATCTTAGGATTTGCAGGAGTTGTCGTGATCAATCTCCTTGGGAATTCTTTGGATTTCGGCTTTACGATGATGGGAGAAGGATTCGTTTTGATTTCACAGTTAGCCTATGCAACATCCACGATATTGATCAATTACTATTCAAAAAAAGTATCACCAGTTATATTAAGTGGAACTCAGTTTTTTATTGGTGGAATTGTATTATTTTTAATCGGAAAAGCAATGGGTGGACATTTAAATCACATAACAGTTGCTGGAATTACGGTCGTGTTGTATCTTGCATTGGTATCCGCAGTTGCCTATACACTTTGGTCTGTATTACTTGCATATAATGATGTGTCAAAGGTAGCAATCTTTGGATTTGTGAATCCATTATGCAGTGTAATCTTGTCTGCATTGGTATTGGGAGAAGTCAAACAGGCATTTAATATCGGAAGTCTGATTGCACTCGCACTTGTATGTGTTGGAATTTATATTGTAAATGCAAGGAAGAATAACAAATCAAATGTTGAGTAAGGAGGAAAACATTATGAGATATGAAATTTTAGGTGAAACACTTCCAGTAGTTATCTGTTATCTGGAATCTGGAGAAAAAATGGTTACAGAAGGTGGAGGAATGTCTTGGATGTCTCCAAATATGAAAATGGAAACAACTTCGAATGGAGGAATAGGAAAGATCTTTGGAAGAGCGTTTTCAGGAGAAAAGATGTTCCAGAATGTTTATACAGCACAAGGCGGAGAAGGGATGATCGCCTTTGCTTCATGCTTCCCAGGATCGATCAAGGCATTTGAAATTGCACCTGGACAGGAAATGATATTACAGAAAAGTGCTTATCTTGCCGGTGAGAATGGAGTTGAGTTATCTGTATTCTTTAATAAAAAGATCGGGGCTGGATTATTTGGCGGAGAAGGTTTTATTATGCAGAAAGCATCTGGCCATGGTATTATGTTTGCAGAATTTGATGGTCATGTCGTGGAATATGAATTAGAGGCTGGAGAGCAGATTGTTGTAGACACTGGACATTTGGCCGCGATGACAGCAAGTTGTACGATGGAGATCAAAAGTGTTCCGGGTGTAAAGAATATGTTATTTGGCGGAGAAGGAGTGTTTAACACAATACTTACAGGTCCTGGGAAAGTATGGCTGCAAACAATGCCGATCAGTAATGTAGCTGGAGTTTTAAGCCCATATTTTCCAAGCTCTAGTAAATAGAGAAAAATATGAATAGGCTAAGGAATGGGGAGTGATCAATATGGCCTTTTTTGATTATGATCGAAACGGGAAGAAAGATTGGAAAGACAATGCCAGAGAATATTATCTTTATAACAAATTAAAAGAAGATGATGCATCGAAGCATAGCCAAGGGAAGAAGGAATCATCCGATGATGGGAAATCAAATGTTGGGTGTGGTTCTGTACTATTGTGTTTTTTATTTATGTTTTGTATGATGTGGTTCGCTATGATGGTTGATTCATTATGCAAATAGAGGAGCATAGAACGATGACAAAGACAAAGGCTTATATTGCGATCGACCTCAAATCATTCTATGCTTCTGTGGAATGTAAGGAGCGAAATCGCGATCCTTTAACGACAAATCTTGTGGTTGCAGATCAAAGCCGGACGGAGAAGACGATCTGCCTTGCGGTATCTCCATCGCTGAAAAGCTATGGAATACCAGGCAGACCACGTTTGTTTGAAGTCGTGCAAAAGATTAAAGAAGTCAATAATACCCGCAGGTGGAAAGCTTTAAACAGAACATTTACAGGTTCGTCGGATGACAGCACAGAATTAAATGCAAATCCGGCATTGGAGGTTGATTATATTGTTGCCCCACCACGTATGGAATACTATTTGGAATATAGTTCCAATATTTATAATATTTATCTGAAGTATATTGCGCCAGAAGATATTTTTCCGTACTCAATTGATGAAGTATTTATAGATGCAACAGATTATCTGAATACTTATCAGATGACTGCAAGGGAACTTGCCATGACTATGATACGAGACGTTTTAAAAACAACGGGAATTACAGCAACCGCCGGAATCGGAACGAATATGTATCTGTGCAAGATTGCGATGGATATCGTAGCAAAGCATATTAAACCGGATAAGGATGGCGTAAGGATCGCCGAATTAGACGAAATGTCTTACCGTAGGAAGCTATGGAATCACAGACCGCTTACGGATTTCTGGAGAGTAGGCAAAGGCTATGCGAAGAAGTTGGAAGAACACGGTCTTTTCTCAATGGGAGATGTTGCAAGATGTTCCATCGGAAAGCCAAATGAATTCCATAATGAAGAACTGCTTTATAAGATGTTTGGGATCAATGCGGAACTGCTGATCGATCATGCCTGGGGCTATGAGCCTTGTACTATGGAGCAAGTCAAAGCATACAAACCGGAAACCAACAGTGTATGCTCCGGGCAAGTACTTCACTGCCCATATGACTTTGATAAGGCAAAGTTAGTTGTAAAAGAAATGACTGATCTTATGACACTTGATCTGGTAGATAAGAGACTTGTTACTGACCAGATCGTATTGACCGTAGGTTATGATATAGAAAATCTAACGGATCCAGATAGATATAGGAAGTACAAGGGATCTGTTACGATTGACCGATATGGAAGGAAAGTTCCAAAACACGCTCATGGAACAACAAACCTGAAAAGGAAGACATCATCTACCATGCTGATCACAGATGCAGTGATGGAATTATATGATCAGATCGTGGATAAAAATCTGCTGATCAGAAGAATCAATATCACAGCGAACAAGCTCGTGGATGAAAGTTTTTCAAAGGAAGACGAAACGTATGAACAGCTTGATCTTTTTACAGATTATACGGTAAAGGAACAGGAACAAGCCGAAGAAGAGGCCGTTTTAGAGCGTGAGAAACGGATGCAACAGACAATGCTCACAATCAAAAAGAAGTTTGGGAAGAACGCTATCTTGAAAGGAATGAACCTTCAGGAGGGAGCAACAGCAAAAGACCGTAATGAGCAGATCGGCGGACATAAAGCATAGAAAGTAAGTATTCAGTGTCAATGGAGGAAGATTATGAAGGATCAGTACAATCATAAATACGATGATATTATCAATCTGCCGCATCCAACTTCAAAGAAGCACCCTCGTATGTCACTTTATGCCAGAGCAGCACAGTTTTCGCCTTTTGCGGCACTTACCGGACACGAAGCAGCTATTAAAGAAACTGTAAGACAAACAGATGCAAAACAGGTGTTGAGTGAAGAAGTTATAGCAGAATTAAATAAAAAGTTATATCTGATCGCTGAAACGATCGGTACACAGCAAATGGTTGAGATCACGTATTTTGTACCAGATGCTAAGAAAGATGGGGGAGCATATATTACCTGTTCTGGTTGTGTAAAGAAAATTGATGAATATAAACACACAGTTGTTATGACCGATCAGACGATCATCCCTATTGAACAGATAAGTAATATAGAGGGAGAAATGTTTGAAGAATAGCAATGGTGCATGATTCAAATAAGAATCAGGCACCATTGCTGTTTCATAAAAATCTACATACTCTGATGGAATGTACGACGAATCACTTCTTCCTGCTGTTCGCGGGATAATCGATTAAAGTTCACGGCATATCCAGAAACACGGATCGTAAGTGTTGGATATTTTTCTGGATGTTCCATAGCATCAATTAAAGTTTCTCTATGCATAACATTTACATTCAAATGATGTGCACCTTGAACAAAGTATCCGTCTAAGATTGTTGTAAGGTTTTGTACTCGTTGTTCCTGATCTTTTCCAAGAGCATCTGGTACGATGGAAAAGGTATTGGATACACCATCCTGACATACATCGCGATATGGAATTTTAGCGACAGAGTTTAAGGATGCAAGAGCACCATTTTCGTCTCGTCCATGCATTGGGTTTGCACCTGGAGCTAAAGGTTCTCCGAGTTTTCTTCCATCTGGTGTGGATCCGGTTTTCTTACCATACATAACATTGGATGTGATCGTTAAAGCAGATAAAGTATGGATCGCATTTCTATAAATTGGATGTTTCTTTAGTTCGTCAGAGAAGAATGTTACTGTGTTAACTGCAAGATCATCTGCGCGGTCGTCATCATTTCCATACTTAGGGAAATCCCCAATGGTTTCAAAGTCAATTGCTACACCATTTTCATTGCGGATTGGTTTTACAGTTGCATATTTAATCGCTGATAGAGAGTCTGCGGCAATAGACAGACCAGCAATTCCATAAGCTGCGATTCGCTCTAAGTTTGTATCATGAAGAGCAAACTGGCTGGCTTCATATGCGTATTTATCATGCATAAAATGAATGATATTTACTGTATCAACATATAATTCAGCAACATAAGTCATAACTTTCTTATAGTTTTCCCATACTTTGTCAAAATCAAGAACGTCATCTGTGATCGGTTCGATTCCAGGAACAACCTGGATTCCTTTTTTCTCGTCAATTCCTCCATTGATCGCATAAAGCAGTGATTTTGCCAAATTGCAGCGGGCTCCGAACAGCTGTGTCTGTTTTCCAACCTTCATTGCAGATACACAACAAGCGATCGCATAATCATCCCCATAGACTGGGCGCATAACATCATCATTTTCATATTGGATAGAATCCGTATCAATAGAAACTTTAGAGCAAAAATGTTTAAAGTTGTCTGGCAGTTTTTCAGACCATAAAACAGTTAAGTTAGGCTCTGGAGCAGTTCCAATGTTATATAAAGTATGAAGATAACGGAAAGAGTTCTTAGTAACCAGAGGTTTTCCATTAATACCAACTCCACCGATAGACTCCGTGATCCACGTAGGATCCCCACCAAATAGTTCGTCATATTCAGGAGTTCTTAAATGTCTTGTCAGACGAAGTTTGATGATAAATTGATCGATCAATTCCTGAGCTTCTGTTTCTGTGATCACTCCATTTTTAAGATCTCGTTCAATATAAATATCAAGGAATGTAGAAGTACGTCCAAGGGAAGTTGCAGCTCCATTATTTTCTTTTGTTCCCGCAAGATATCCCATATAAACCGCCTGAACAGCTTCTTTCGCATTTTTTGCAGGTTTTGAAATATCAACACCATAAGATGCAGCCATTTCTTTCATTTTAGAAAGGGCACGGATCTGCTCAGAAATTTCTTCACGCAGACGGATGCGGTCTTCTGTCATAGGTCCATCTTCAAAGTCTAGATCTTTTTGTTTTTCTTCGATCAAGTGGTCGATTCCATAAAGAGCAACACGACGGTAGTCTCCAATAATACGTCCACGTCCATAAGCATCAGGAAGTCCTGTTAGAAGTCCAGCAGTTCTTGCAAGACGAGTACGTTTTGGATAGGCATCAAAAACCCCTTCATTGTGTGTTTTTCTGTATTCATTAAAATGGCGGTCGATCTCTTCATTTAGTTTATAACCATATTGTTCCAGTGACTGGTGCGCCATACGTTTACCGCCATATAGATTGACAATACGTTTTAGGGGTGCATCTGTCTGAAGTCCAACGATCACCTCATTTTCTTTATCAATATATCCAGGTGCGAAGTTCGTGATACCAGAAATGATATCTGTCTCAACATCTAAAACGCCTCCTTTTTTCAATTCTTCAGCAAGCAGTTCTTCACATTTATTCCAGACTTTTTTTGTTTTCTGAGATACATCAGCTAAGAAAGAGTCATCTCCTTCATAGAGAGTGTAGTTTTTCTGTATAAAATTTCTTACATTGATTTCTTTTGTCCAGACACCATCGTTGAATCCATTCCATTCGTTTAACATGATTTTTCCTCCATAAAATAAACATGATCAAAATAGGTTTGTTGTAACATCTCTGTTTTCTTTTTATCCATGGCAGGTACACCTTCTAAAGAATAAGGAATATTCATAACTTTATATTTGTTGGTACCAAGTAAATGATAGGGAAGCAGCTCAACTTTCTCTACATTAGGAATCGTTTGAATATAAGCTTTTAACTGAGCCATATGATCTTCGCTGTCAGTAATTCCTGGAACAACGACATGGCGAATCCATATCTTAGTCTGATGTTTTTTTAAAGCATTCAAAAATTCTTCAAAACGATCCATTGATCTTCCTGTCATTTTTTCATAATCCGTTTTATGGATGTGTTTCAGATCAAGAAGAACAAGATCTGTATGGTTTAAAATCTCATCATAATCAGAAAGTCCATAACCTGCAGTGTCGATGCAAGTGTGAATGCCTTCATTCTTGCATAGTTTTAAAGTCTCTTTTAAAAAATCAGGTTGTAATAAAGGTTCTCCACCAGAAAAGGTAACACCACCATCTTCTTTAAAATAAGGTTTAAATCGTCGGATCTTTGCAACAAGTTCTTCCGGTGTGTATTCGGTTCCGCCAGATAATTCCCAAGTATCAGGGTTATGGCAGAAACGACATCTTAGAGCACATCCTTGTAAAAAGATAACGGTTCGTATCCCTGGTCCATCAACCAGACCCATCGATTCGATGGAATGGACATGACCAACTGTCATAGTATTCCTCCTTATGGATGATACGTACTTAGGACAAGTACGTAAAAAGTTAACAGGATCAATATCTGAACGATGAAGCGTTGTAAAAATAGAATAAAAAAACGCCGCACGTCCAGACAGATTGCCCAGACGGTCGGCGATTAATGATCATACTTCCATGTGGTTAATTCCACGTGCTCCGTCAGTTATATGACCTTATGGCTATAAGATACTATAGAAAATGAGATTCGTCAACCCCTTAATTTTGTCGAAAAGCTTCACAGATTGTACAAAAAATGATACAATATAGTTATCAAAACAACTTAAAGGAGGATATGCCTATGAAGCTAGAGAAATTGCAGTTCGTTGTAGAAGATGGAGTTGGTATCATCACAATGAACTATATGAAGAATCTTAATGCAATTGATGATCAGATGGCAGACGAGTTGATGTACGTAGTAGATACTTGTGAGAATGACCCGAATGTAAAAGTTGTTGTTTTAAAAGGAATGCCAAAGGCATTTTCAGCAGGAGGAGACATTGGATACTTCTATAACCTGATCCAACAAGGTGGAGAAGTGAATATGGATTCTCTGATCAGTAAAGTTGGCAATGTAACCGATGGTCTGAAGCGTATGAGTAAGCTTGTGATCTCAAGTGTAAGTGGAGCGGCAGCAGGTGCAGGAGTAAGTCTTGCATTTTCAGGGGACTTTGTTGTATGCGCAGACAATGCGAAGTTTATTATGGCATTTGTGAATCTTGGACTAGTTCCAGATACCGGTGGAACGTACCTGTTTGTTAAGAGTCTTGGAATTCAGAAGGCAATGGAACTGTGTGTTACAGGAAGACCAATGAAAGCACAGGAAGCAAAAGATGCCGGAATGGTATATGATGTAGTTCCAGCGGAGGAATTAGATGATACCGTTATGAAACTTGCTAAGAAATTTGCTAGTGGACCATTACTTTCTTATAAGAATATCAAGAAACAGATTTATCAGGCAGGGCTTGCTGATTATAAGAAATACCTGGATGAATGTGAGATTCCGACACAGCGTGAATGTGCGGCATCTTCTGATTTTATAGAAGGAGTCAAAGCTTTTATGGAGAAGAGAAAGGCTGAATTCAAAGGAGAATAAAGCCAGGATCAAACCATGAACATAGAAGGGAGGTCACGCCTTTGAAGTCAAAAGTTGTAACAAGAGAGGAAGCGCTCTCAAGAATTCATGATGGACAGACGATCATGTTTGGAGACTGGCATGGAGAATTTGCAGCAGATGAGATCATTGATGGAATGTTAGAAAAAGGAATCAAAGACATTGATGCGATCGCTGTATCTGCTGGAATGGCGGATCAAGGAGTCGGAAAGCTGATCAAAGATCACAGAGTTAAGAGTTTGATCACAACACATATTGGATTGAACCCGATCGCCAAGGATCAAATGTTTGCAGGAGAACTTGCGATAGAATTTAGTCCGCAAGGAACCTTTGCAGAAAGAATCCGTTGTGGTGGAGCAGGCTTAGGTGGCTGTCTGACACCAACAGGACTTGGTACAGAAGTAGAAGAAGGTAAACAAAAACTAACGATCGATGGCAAAGAATATCTTCTGGAATTACCATTGCGTGCAGATGTTGCTTTGATCAAAGCAACGAAAGCAGATACTGCAGGTAATATTTCATTCCGAATGAATTCCAGAGCAACAAACAGTACGATGGCTATGGCTGCTGATACGGTGATCGTTGAAGTCGAAGAGATCGTGGAAGTGGGTGAACTAGGACCAGAAGAGATCGATGTTCCAGCACCTGTGATCGATATGATCTATGAAAGAACCGGTGAGAAACGACCAATGTGTCCAATGTGGCAGCGAGCCAAAGCAAAAGCGGAAGGAGGTCAGTGATATGGCAGGATTGACAGGAAGAAAGCTGATCGCATCACGATGTGCAAAGTTTTTTAAAGATGGAGATTTTGTAAATCTTGGTATCGGAGTTCCGCTGATGTGTGTAAATTATCTCCCAGAAGGTGTGGATCTGTGGCTGGAAGCAGAGATCGGAACCGTCGGAAGTGGACCAACCCCAAGCTGGGATAAAGCAGATATTGATGTTATTGATGCCGGCGGACAGCCTGCATCTGTGATCAAAGGTGGAAGCGTGTATGATCATGAGATGTCTTTTGCATTTATACGTGGTGGACATATTGATGCAGCAGTTCTTGGTACACTTCAGGTAGATCAAGAAGGCAATATCGCTAACTGGACGATTCCAGGGAAGATGGTGCCAGGAATGGGTGGTGCCATGGATCTGTGTGCCGGAGTGAAGAAGATCATCGTAGCAACAGACCATTGTGAAAAGAGTGGAAAGTCTAAGATATTAAAGAAATGTACACTTCCTTTGACGGGAGTTCATTGTGTAACAGATATCGTAACAGAACGCTGCTATTTTGAAGTTACAAAAGATGGTCTCGTGTTAAGGGAACTTGCAGAAGGATATAGTGTAGAAGATATCCTTGCATGCACAGAAGCTGATGTGATCGTACCGGATGAAATTGGTGTTATGAGCTGATAATAGACGCAGGAAAGCATATAGAAAAACAGCACTGTACAGGAATAAAATTCCCAATGCAGTGCTGTTTTTATTAGTTTATTTAATCTTCTTTTGGCAATGCAATATTTAAAATAATTGCAACAAGTGCCGCAGGTACAATACCAGATCCTCCGAAGATCAACTGAATTCCTTCAGGTAGTCCAGAAAGAACTGTGCTGTTTGCACCGATTCCATATCCAAGTCCGAGAGCTACAGATACGACGGTAATATTTCTCATTGTTAGTGGTTCTTTTGTGATCAGCTGAATACCACTGATCACGATAGAAGAGAACATCATAACAGCTGCTCCACCTAATACGCTCTGTGGCATGATAGAGATCAATGCAGCAAGTTTTGGAAATAATCCACACAGGATTAAGAAGATTGCTCCTGTTGCAAGTGCAAAACGGTTTACGATCTTTGTCATAGTAACAAGACCAACATTCTGGCTGAATGATGTATTTGGTAAAACACCAAAGAATGCTGCGATCGTAGATCCGATACCATCACAGACAACACCACCAGAAAGCTCAGAATCTGTAGCTTCACGATCCATACCACCTTCGATAACTCCGGAAATATCTCCGACTGTTTCTACAGCAGTTACGATAAACATGATAAGTACAGGGACGATCGCTCTTGCATCAAAAATGATTTTTACAGGCATAAATTTTGGAATGGCAAACCATCCAGCCTGAGCAACTTTATCCCAGTTTAACACCCATGCTTTTGTATACTCTACACCATCTGCATTGACAGCAGTTGTAGGAAGTACAACACCCATGATTCCTGCGATAATGTATCCTGCGATAATTCCAATCAGTACAGAAGAAGCACTTGTGATACCTTTCGTTCCATGTTTTAATGCAATGATGATCACAAGAACAATTGTTCCAAGTAACAAGTTCTCGATTGAACCGAAATCATTAGCAGAATTTCCTCCACCAAAAGAATTCACACCAACACCGATCAGTGATAATCCGATGGAAAGTACAACCGTACCAGTTACGACAGCTGGGAAAAATCTTCGAAGTGGTTTTAACATAAATCCTAATACAGATTCAAATAACCCACCGATAATGGAAGCACCCATGATCGCACCATATCCAAGGATTCCACCACCCATAACAGATGCAACACTGCTGCAGACACCGATAAATCCTGAACTCGTTCCCATGATGATTGGAACTTTTCCACCGATCGGTCCGATCGCGTACAACTGGATCAGTGTAACAATTCCGGCAATTAACATTGCATTTTGTAAAAGCGCAATCTGAACGTCTGCAAATTCGGTTCCAGAAGCAATACCACAAGCCCCTGTAATGATAAGGACTGGAGTAAGGTTACCTACGAACATAGCGAATACATGCTGCAGACCAAGGAGAATCGCTTTTTGCAGCGGAAGTTTCCCGTAAAAGTCGTATTCCGCACCTTTGTTTTTCTCTTGATTCATTTTTCTTTCGTCTCCTTTTTTTTAATGCATGATGAGCAGTTTTATACTGCTATTTTTCACAGCATACTATTATAAAGGATTTGAATGAAAATGTATAGTTCTTTTTTTTAAGCATGTTTTTTTACATTGCAACCACACCATTTTCATGATAAAATTTACCCGAAAAACTTTCCAAAAGGAGTCAATGTACAGTGATAAGTTTAGGATTAGATTCTGGTTCGTCTATGACAAAAGCCGTTTTGTTAGAAGATACGAAGATAATAGATACAAAGATGATCCCAACATCGATCAGTCCAAGGAAATCTCTAGAAGCTCTTTACAGAGAGATAAAAAAACAACATAAAGAAATAGATGTTATTGTAACAACTGGATATGGAAGGAATCTGTTAGATCAGGCAGATTTCAAGATCACGGAGATTACTTGCCATGCAGCTGGAGCATTTTTTATGAATCCAGATTGTGACACGATCATAGATATCGGTGGGCAGGATAGCAAAGTGATCACCATTGACGATCTTGGATGTGTCACAGATTTTTTAATGAATGATAAATGTGCTGCTGGAACTGGACGTTTCCTTGAGATGACAATGAAACGAGTCGAAAGTGAGATTGGAAGAATCGACACTTTTGTAAAAGATGCCAAGCCTGCGAAGATCAACAGTATGTGTGCTGTATTTGCAGAAAGTGAAATCGTTGGATTATTGGCACAGGATATTGCACCTGGTGATATTGTTCTTGGTTGTGTAGAATCTATTTGTCAGCGAACCGCTGCATTTGCACAGAAATTGGCGCCAGCGAATCCAAAAGTATTTTTCTCTGGTGGACTAGCACAATTTGATGTGATCAAACAATCATTAGCCAGTCATTTAGGAGTGAAAGAAGTAGCAACAGATCCGTTATGTCAATACACAGGAGCAATTGGAGCTGCCGTTTTGGGCATCCGCAAAATAAAACGATAATTTTTACTTACAGGAGGATTCAAACAATGGTTGAATTAAAGAAAGAGTTACCAGAGATTTTTGAGGAATTTGCAGAGCAGAGAAAGAATTCTTTTCTCGCGATCAAGGAGGTTAAAGAAAAAGAGATACCTGTTGTCGGTGTATTTTGTACTTATCTTCCAAGAGAGATTCCAAATGCCATGGGTGCAGCAGTTGTTGGATTATGTTCCGTATCAGATGAAACAATCCCAGATGCAGAAAAAGATCTGCCAAGAAACCTATGTCCATTGATCAAATCAAGTTATGGATTTGCCAAAACAGATAAATGTCCTTTCTTCTATTTTTCAGATTTGGTTGTAGGGGAAACAACATGCGATGGAAAGAAAAAAATGTACGAAATGCTTGCTGATTTTAAACCAGTTCATGTCGTAGAACTTCCAAACTGTCAGACAGAAGATGGAATCCAGTTATATAAGAAAGAATTACTTCGTTTCAAGAAAGTTCTAGAAGATAAATTTGAGACAACGATCACAGATGAGGCAGTTCTTCATCAGATCAAGTTAAGAAATGGAATCAATAAAGCATTAAGACGTCTTCAATATGTAATGGCAAATGATCCTGCACCAGTCAATGGATTAGATGTAATCAATACTGTATATGGAAGTGGTTTTGACATTAAAACAGAAGGTCTTGAAGACAGAATCAATGCAGTAACAGATAAAATTGAAAAAGAATATACAGAAGGAAAAAATATAGGAAAAAAACCAAGGATCCTTGTAACCGGATCTCCATCTGGCGGTGCGGCCTTGAAAGTCATTCGTGCAATTGAGGATAATGGCGGAGTTGTCGTATGTTTTGAAAACTGTACTGGAATGAAACCGTTAGCAATGGTAGATGAAGAGAATCCAGATGTATATGATGCACTCGCAAGAAAATATTTAAACATTGGATGTTCTTGTATGTCTCCAAATAAGAATCGTCTGGATCTTTTGGATGAGCTGATCGATGATTTTCAGGTAGATGGTGTCGTAGACCTTGTTCTTCAGGCATGTCATACATATAATGTGGAAACCGCACTTGTCAAGAAATTAGTGAAAGACAAAAAAGGAATCCCTTACACAGTGGTTGAAACAGATTATTCACAGGCAGATATTGAACAGATCAATACGAGAATGGCCGCTTTTATTGAGATGCTGTAAATACAAAATTTGGTAATTACTGTCCCAAACGCATCACATCTATTTTTGTAGACAAGAACGAAAGAGGAGAACTATAATATGAAAAAACCATTAAAAACAGTATTATTCCTAGCTTTTTTATGTATGACTTGCTGCACGATATCATTAAAAGCAACTTCCAAAGATATTTGTGCAGCACAGACGCAAAAAACTACAAAAGCTTATAAAAAATATCTTGGAAAATGGGAAACCGTAAATTATAAAATGAACGTCAAAGTGATCAATAAGAATTATCTAAAAGCCGTGATCAAAGCAAAAAATGGAGATATTCTTACCATTAACCAGAAGATGCCAGTCAAAAAGAAAAATACATTGATGCTGACATCAAAAAAAGGAATCGAAGTAAAGGTTATCCTTCAATTTAAATACGGAAAACCTTATAAAGATTATAAGCGTAATACCATTGTGAATGGTCCAAATGTATTCCTTGCAGGAATGAATAAGGCATGGAGTAACAGTACTTACTACAAAGAAACCAAAAATGGGAAAACAGTCCCTGTTATGCTCGTATATACAAAAACATTAAAGAAGAAATGACTTAAAAATATGGAGGTAAAAAAAATTAATGGAGAAAAAACAACCGATCATAGAATTAAAACACATCAAAAAGTGTTATACGAAAGATGTACCGGTTATTTATGATTTTAATCTGACGATCAATGAAGGAGAGTTTGTTACGTTTTTAGGACCTTCCGGATGCGGAAAGACAACGATCTTAAGAATGTTAGCAGGCTTTGAAACACCAACGAGTGGAGAAATCTTATTTAATGGAAAGGATATCAGTGCACTTCCTCCAAATGAGAGAAAGTTTAATACTGTATTCCAAAAATACGCATTGTTTCCACATTTAAATATCTACGATAATATTTCTTTTGGACTAAAAGAAAAGAAAGTACCGAAGGATGAGATTGAAAAAAAGGTAAAGCGTGTGCTTGAAATCGTAGACTTAGAAGGATTTGAGAAAAGAAAGATTGACAGTTTATCTGGCGGACAGCAGCAACGTATCGCGATCGCACGTGCGATCGTAAACGAGCCAAAGATCTTATTATTAGATGAACCATTAAGTGCCCTCGATTATAAGATGCGTCAGGAGATGCAGATCGAGTTAAAAAATATGCATAAGGAATTGGGCATCACCTTTATCTTCGTCACACATGATCAGGAAGAAGCATTGATGATGTCTGATAAGATCGTCGTTATGTCAAAGGGGCAGATTCAGCAGGTTGGAACACCGGAAGAGATTTATAATAAACCACAGAATGCCTTTGTTGCCGATTTTATCGGGGAAAGTAATATTTTTGATGGTGTGAAAAAAGAAAGAAATCTGATCCATTTTGCACATCATGATTTTGTATGTCATGATGACCATGAACCTGGAACAAGACTAGATGTTGTCATCCGCCCAGAAGATGTTGTTTTAACAACTCCGGACAAAGGAAGATTTACAGGAGAAGTGATCTCATGTCTGTTCTGCGGTAAATTTTATGAAGTGGCTGTTTTATCGGACAAAAATGAAATTGAAGCACATATCTTGCACGAGTTAACACCAGGAACAAAAGTAGGGATTGATTTTACTGCAGATACGATCCATACGATGCCAAAGGATCTCAAAGTCAACCATTATATTGGTACAATAGACAAAGATGGTTGGTTAGAACTTACAGATGGTCGTATTCCTGTGAAGGAAAAAGAGTCAAAAGTACATCCTGAAGGTACAAGATTAAAAATGTATTTTCCATCAAAACTTGCAAAATTAAGTGATGATCCGGAAGAAGGATATTTTCAGGGAAATATCATCTCGATCATTTACAAGGGAGATCATTATAATTATCGAGTTTTAAGTGAGAATAAAGTAGAATATTCGGTTGATGATGAAGATTTATGGAATATCGGTGACTTTGTCAGTGTGGTAGTTCCAGAAGATGCCATGGTATTTGAGAGTGTTTCGGAGGATGCAGAATGAAAAATGATAGACTAAAAAGCATTCTAGGCATTCCGTATTTCCTATTTCTAGTCATTTTTGTCGTCTGTCCAGTATTGATCTTGCTGTATTATGCATTTACCAATGGAGCGGGTGAGTTTTCTCTTGCGAATTTTACATTGTTTTTTACAGACAGTAAAGCAATCGGAACTTTGATCTACAGTTTGATGGTTGCTGTCGTGACAACGATCGTCTGCCTTTTGATCGCATATCCAGTTGCGTATCTTCTTGCAAAGGGAGAATTCCGGCGAGGGAATGTTTTATTAATGTTATTTGTAATGCCTATGTGGATCAACTTCACTTTGCGTATCACGGCATTAAAAGAAATCTTAACATTGATCGAAGGAAATCTTGCATTTCATCCATTCCTAAATACCGTGATCGGTATGACTTATGATTTTCTCCCATTTATGATCCTGCCAATCTATAATACGATCGCGAAGATCGATCATAGTTATATTGAAGCAGCGAAAGACCTTGGTGCAAAATCTTACCGCGTATTTTTACGAGTGATCCTGCCATTGTCTATTCCTGGAATCATCAGTGGGATCACGATGGTATTTCTTCCATCTATGACGAATTACGTTGTGCTTGATATGATGTATAACAGCACATATATTATGGGAAGTCTTGTTGGAAGCTATTTCAGCATGTATGACTGGAACAATGGATCTGTTATTTCCATGATCCTCTTGATCTTAATCTTATTATTAAGTACGATCACAGGAGAATTTTCAGACAAGGAGGACAATGCATATGAATAAAAAAACAATACAAAGTGTTTTCCTTGGAATGGTTCTGTTGCTGATGTATCTGCCAATCTTGCTCTTAGCTGTCTACAGTTTTATGGATTCTGCGATCATTGGCAGATCTGGAAGTTTTACAGTGAAGAATTATGTCTATCTGTTTCATTCAGAAGACCTTAGATCCATGATCTTTGGAACACTCATCTTAGCTGTGATTGTTGCAGTTATTTCAACGATCCTTGGAACTCTTGGTGCGATCGGTGCTTTTTATTCTTCAAAGAAACTAAAGAGACCGATCCATCTGATGAATCAGATTCCAGTTGTAAATGCAGATGTTGTAACTGGTTTTTCTATCTGTGTGTTATTGATCGTATTTTTTAAGATGGATAAAGCAAGTTATATTCCGCTTGTGATCGGGCTTGTATCCCTTTGCAGCCCTTTTGTATATCTATCTGTGATCCCTCGCCTAAAGCAGATGGATCCTCAGTTATATGAAGCTGCTCTAGACCTTGGGTGCTCCCCATTTGGAGCCTTAAGAAAGGTTGTATTGCCACAGTTAACTTCCGGAATCGTTTCTGGATTTATGATGTCGATCACATTAACATTAGATGATTATTTTATCACAACTTATACAAAGCCATCAATGTTTGACACGATCAGCACGTATGTTGTTAATGCCACAAAAGGAGCACAGACTGATGTTAAAACAGCTCTATGGGCACTATCAACCATCATCTTTTTGATCGTGATCTTTGTTGTGATCGGTATGAACCATACAGGCAGGAAGGAGAATGATCATGAAATATAAAGTATTTTCTATCATTTTTTCAATTTTACTTGTAATCACGCTTCCCCTGGCTTTATGTTCCTGTAGTACACAAAAGAGTTCAAGAAATGATGAGATTATCTTAAGAATTGCAAACTGGGAAGAATATCTGGATGAAGGTGACTGGGACGATGATGAAGAAATCGAATTAGAGAATGGGAAAAAGATCATCGGAAGAAATTCGATGATCAAAGATTTTGAAAACTGGTATGAAAAAACATATCACAAAAAAGTGAAAGTTGAATATTCAACTTTTGGAACAAATGAAGATATGTATAATCAGTTGACGATCGGTGACACTTATGACCTGATCTGCCCATCCGAATATATGACGATGAAACTTATGGCTGAAAATAAAATATTAAAATATTCTGATGAATTTTGGGATACTTCAGATGCCAACAATTATTATGCGAAAGGGGTATCTCCTTATATTAAAAAATCTTTGGATCAGTTAAAATATCAAGGGCAGTCTGTAGGGGATTATACAGCCGGTTATATGTGGGGAACACTTGGTTATGTATATAATCCAAAGTATGTTTCCAGAGAAGATGCAGAAGACTGGGGTCTATTATTAAATCAAAAATACTATAAAAAAATAACTGCCAAAGATAGTGTCAGGGATTGTTATTTTGCAGTTCGTGGTATGCAGACGCAGAAAGAGATTTTAACAAAGAAATTTCAAAACCAGTCAAACTACAAAGAAAGATTATCATCCTTGTTAAATGATACTTCTGATCAAAGTATCCAAAATGCAGGAATGTTCCTATCAAAGATCAAGGATAATGTATATTCTTTTGAAACTGACAGTGGAAAAGCTGACCTTGTCAGTGGAAAGGTGGTAGCTAATCTTCAATGGTCTGGAGACGGTGTATATTCTATGCAGCAGGTGGAAGAAGAAGGTATCAAATTACGTTATGCTGTTCCAAAAGCGAGTACGAATCTGTGGTTTGACGGATGGTGTATGTTAAAGTCTGGGATTGGAAAAGATAAAGAAAAGCAGCAGGCAGCACAGGCTTTTGTAAACTACATTTCAAGACCGGATAACGTTGTAAGGAATATGTACTATGTCGGATATACACCTGTGATCTCTGGAGGAGAAGATAAGACCATCTATGATTACATCAAATATATGTATGGAAGCGAAGATAAGAAAAGCGTTGATTATGATCTGAATTATTTCTTCCAACAAAATGGAGATAATTACAACTATGTAATGAAAACAAGTAAGGAAATGTCCAAAGGACAGTTATATGCCCAATATCCGACACAGGATGTTATGCGAAGAAGTGCTGTTATGACATATTTCGGAGATCAGGCAAATAAAAAGATCAGCCGAATGTGGATTGATATGAGATGTTTTGATCCTCGAATCAAGATAAATAATAAATAATATAAAACTACAAGGGAATACAATAACTTTTGTTTGTTGTATTTCCTTGTAGTTTTGTTTATAAATGAATTTTGTTCAACTATATAATGAAAACTATTCAAAGTTTCAATTTACAAAGTCGGATTTTGTAATATAATAGTTGATGTTACTGAAAAAAATCTAATTTATAGATGAATGTAATTCATTTAAGTATAATTATCAAAATAAAGGGAGAGAAACACCATGAACAATGGACTAGAGATCAGATGGCATGGTCGTGGCGGACAGGGTGCCAAGACCGCAGCATTACTTCTTGCCGACGTAGCATTTAAAACCGGAAAATATGTACAGGGATTCCCTGAATACGGGCCAGAACGTATGGGAGCACCAATTACTGCATATAACAGGATCAGTGATGAAGTGATCCGCGTACATTCAAACATTTATACACCAGGATTAGTAGTTGTTGTTGATGAGACATTACTTCACTCTGTTGATGTCACAGCAGGATTAAAAGAAGATGGAGCGATCATTGTAAATACACCAAAATCAGCCGATGAGATCAAGCCAATGTTAAATGGCTATCAAGGAAAAGTTTATACTGTCGATGCAAGAAAAATCTCTGTACAGGCTTTGGGAAAATATTTTCCAAACTCTCCAATGCTCGCAGCAGCTGTTGCAGTCAGTGGCATTATGAAAAAAGATGCTTTTATTTCTGAAATGCGAGCTTCTTATCAGCATAAATTTGCAAAGAAACCAGAAGTCATCGATGGAAATATGCAGGCACTTGAATTAACTTATGAAGAATTAAAAGATGTATTATAAAAACGTATTTTAAATGGAGATATAACAATATGAGAACAGATATAAGCAAAATCAATGAGCAGACACCTCATCAGGATCTGACAGAAGGACTGATGTTGTTTGCCGGCGGAACTTCAAAACAGTTTCATACAGGGGAATGGAGAACAAGAACACCAATTTTAGACCAGGATCTTTGCAGACAGTGTATGGTCTGTTCTATGGTCTGTCCAGACTCTAGTATTCCGCTAAAAGATGGTGAACGAGTAGAATTTGATTATGACTACTGTAAAGGATGCGGTATTTGTGCAAAAGCCTGTCCATTTGATGCAATCACAATGAAGGAGGGAAGATAAGATGGCTAAAAAAGATCGTATGTCAGGAAATGAGGCGGTATCCTACGCAATCCGCCAGATCAATCCGGATGTTATGCCGGCATTCCCAATCACTCCATCCACAGAAATCCCACAGATGGTTTCTACATACATTGCAAATGGAGAAATCGACACAGAATTTGTTCCTGTGGAAAGCGAACATTCTGCAATGAGTGCCGCAATCGGATCAGAAGCTGCCGGAGCAAGAACTTTAACAGCAACATCTTCTGCAGGACTTGCACTGATGTGGGAAGAATTATTGCTTGCAGCATCAAACCGTATGCCAATCGCATTGGCTCTCGTAAACCGTACATTATCCGGACCGATCAACATCAACTGTGACCATTCTGATGGAATGGGAGCAAGAGATACTGGATGGATTCAGATTTATGCGGAAAACAATCAGGAAGCCTATGATAACTTTATTCAGGCATATCCAATCGCCGAAAGCGCTGGAGTTCATTTACCGATCATGATCTGCCAGGATGGATTTATCACAAGTCATGCGGTTGAAAATATTGAATTATTAGAAGATGAAGAAGTTAAAAATTTTGTTGGTGAATATGAACCAGAAGAATTCTTATTAAATCCTGGAAAACCAATCGCAGTTGGACCATATTCTGTGACAAGCTATGCAATGGAAGCAAAGAAAAATCAAGAAATCGCATTAGAAAATGCGAAAGATGCAGTCTTGAAGGTTGCAAAAGAATTTAAAAAGATTTCTGGAAGAAGCTATGGATTATTTGAAGAATACAAAACAAAAGATGCCGATTACATCATGTTATTGATCGGATCAGCTGCTGGAACAGCAAAACAGGCAGTGGATGACTTAAGAGCAAAAGGTAAAAAAGTCGGTGTCATCAAACTGCGTCTGTTCCGTCCATTCCCAGCCGATGAATTAGCCACAGCTTTAAAAGGTGCCAAAGCGGTAGCAATCATGGACCGTACAGAAAGTTATAACGGAAACGGTGGACCTCTTGGAAGTGAAGTAACTGCCGGATTATTTAGAAATAAAGTGATGATCGATACCGTCAACTATATTTACGGACTTGCCGGAAGAGACTTTACCGTACAGGAAGTATATGATATCTTTACTGATCTTGAAGATCATATTGAAAATGGAACAAAACTTGAACAGTTTAAATACATCGGATTGCGTTAATAGGAGGAATACTGTGAGTAGTTATAATGTAAAAGAAATGATGAGTAAAAAAGAGCGTTTAGCTCCAGGACATCGTATGTGTGCCGGATGTGGTGCTACAATTGGAGTTCGTGCGGTACTTCGTGCTTTACATGAAGAAGATCATGCTGTGATCGCAAATGCGACAGGATGTCTTGAGGTATCTTCTTTCATGTATCCATATTCTGCATGGGAAGACAGCTATATCCACAATGCATTTGAAAATGCAGGAGCAACATTAAGTGGAGTTGAGACAGCATATAAAGCATTAAAAAAACGTGGAAAACTTCCAAAAGACGAAAACTTTAAATTCATCGCATTTGGTGGAGATGGTGGAACTTATGATATCGGATTCCAGTCTTTATCAGGAGCTATGGAACGTGGTCATGACATGGTTTATGTGTGTTACGATAACGGAGCTTATATGAATACAGGAATCCAAAGATCTTCTGCAACACCAATGTTTGCAGATACAACAACAACACCGACAGGAAAAGAATCTGTTGGTAAAATGCAGAACCGTAAAGACCTTGCAAGCATCATCGCAGATCATGATGTAGCATATGTAGGCCAGAGTACATTTACACTAAACTTTAATGATCTTCATAAAAAGGCTGAAAAAGCGATTTACACAGAAGGGGCAAGTTTCTTAAATATCATGACACCATGTCCAAGAGGATGGAGATACAATACAGAAGATATTATGGAAATCTGTCGTCTTGCAGTAGAAACATGCTACTGGCCAATGTTTGAAGTAGATCATGGAAAATGGAATTTAACTTACGAGCCAAAGAAAAAACTTCCTATTGAAGATTTCTTAAGAGCACAGGGAAGATTTAAACATTTATTTAAACCTGGAAATGAACATTTAATTGAAGAATTCCAGAAAGAGGTTGACAGACGTTGGGAAAATCTGTTATATAAATGTGATAGATAAAATAATAAAGTAAGGAAGTTTTATGGAATGACATTATTGACATACCAAGTTTTTAAGACAATCGCAGATGTAGGGAGTTTCCATAAAGCAGCGGATATCTTAGGATTAACACCCTCTGCGATCAGTCATGCCATCTCATCGATGGAAAATGAATTAGGATTTTCAGTATTGACAAGAAGCAAAGCAGGAGTCAGTCTCACAAACTATGGAGAGCAGCTATTACCATATGTAAATGCTGTATTGAACTGTGATGAAAGCTTAAAGCAGGAAATTGCTGAATTAAATGGATTAAAACAAGGAAAAGTAAAGATTGGAGTATTCTCCAGTGTATGTACCAGCTGGCTACCAGAGATCTTACATTCTTTTAAGAAGAAGTATACAGAGATTGACATTGAAGTCTTTCAGGGAACTTACGATGATGTTGTATACTGGATCAAGAACGGAGTTGTAGATCTCGGATTTTTATCCGTATCCAGTGCAAAGGATATTCCGATTGAACCATTATATCGTGACGAATTACTCTGTGTTCTGCCGAGTGGTACAAAAGAAAATAAAAGTACAAATTATATTGATATTGAAGAAATGAAACATCATCAATTTGTAACACAACGAGACAGTACCGATGCAGATATCCAGAATTTCTTAAAAAAGAATTCGCTGCAAGTACAATCGAACTATCATGTAGTTGATGATTTATCAACGATCGCACTTGTTGAGAAAGGATTTGGAATCTGTCTGATGCCGAAACTTGTTATGACAGATATTCCATATAAAGTTGATAGTTATCCAACAAAACCACCTGCAAGCAGGATCATCGGACTTGCAGCTATGAATCCGAATTTTATGGCGCCTGCTGTTCGCACAATGTTTAATCATATTGTAGATAAATATCAAGAAAACGAGTTTAAAAAATAATTTCCTTGTGCTAAAATATACCTGTATGGATTTTATATTTTAGGAGGTAGCATATGCAAGTTAAAGGTGTAAGATTATATGCAAAAGACGATATCCGTCTGGAAGAATTTGAACTCCCAGAGATCAAGGACGATGAGATCCTTGTTAAGGTGATGAGTGATTCGATCTGTATGTCTACATGGAAAATGGTAAAACAAGGAGCAGATCATAAGCGAGTTCCTGCGGATGTTGCTGATCACCCGATCATCATTGGACACGAATTTGCCGGAGATATTGTGAAAGTCGGTAAAAAATGGCAGGATAAATTCAAACCAGGACAGAAGTTCGCACAGCAGCCAGCAATTCCTGGACAGGCTGAATCTCCAGGATACTCTTATACAGAGTGCGGTGGAGCAGCAACTTACTGTATTTTCCCAAATGATATTATCGAAGCTGGATGCCTTTGGACTCATGAAGGAGATTCTTACTTTGAATCTTCTGTTGCAGAACCAATGTGCTGTGTCATTTGTGGTTATAAAACAAACTATCACGTTAAAGACCGTTATGAACATGTAATGGGAACAAAAGCAGGTGGAAGTATCGCAATTCTTGGTGGATGCGGACCAATGGGACTTGGTGCTGTAAGCTACGCCCTTGCCATCGAGAATAAACCAGCCAAAGTGATCGTTACAGACATTGATGACGCCAAATTAGCAAGAGCGAATGAGGTGATCTCTGTAGAAGAAGCCAAGGAAAAAGGTGTTGAATTAATTTATGTAAACACAGCAAAGATGGATGATCCAGTCGATGGATTAAAAGCACTATCTGTCGATGGAAAAGGATTTGATGATGTCTTTGTTTACGTACCAGTCAGACCAGTTGCAGAACTTGGAAACAAGATTTTAGGCTATGATGGATGTATGAACCTGTTTGCAGGACCAACAGACTCCGAATTTTCAGCAGATGTGAATCTGTATGACTGTCATTACAATGCAACGAAGATTCTTGGAAGTACTGGTGGAAGTATCGATGACATGAAAGAAGCAATCGATCGTGCTGCAAGAAAAGAAATCAAACCAGCTGTTATGATCACTCATGTTGGAGGAATTGATTCTATCGTTGATACAACAATGAATCTTCCAAATATTCCTGGTGGAAAGAAATTATCATATCTTCATATCAATATGCCAATGACAGCAATTTCTGATCTTAGAAGTCTTGCAAAAGATGATCCTTTTTTCAATGAACTTGCTGATATTTGCGACAGACATAATGGATTATGGAGCGCAGAAGCAGAAAAAGCCTTATTAACACATTACGGTGTAGAATAACGTAGTAGATTTAGAAGATTGATCATGTAATAAAAATTAAACATTCAAAAAGATGCCTCCCATAAAGTTTTTGTGGAAGGCATCTTTTTATACTTTACACTATGTAAGAAAATTCTATTTTTCTACATATTTTTCTTTTAATTCAGCGATCTTATTTCCGTAAACATCGTTACGTTTCTGCTGAAGAATGATATTCTTGATCGTATCAGCAACATCTTCATATACAGAAGTTTCTGCGTCTTTTTTATCTTCAACTTTGATCAGATGATATCCAAACTGTGTCTTTACTGGACCTACAACGTGTCCAACTTCAGCAGCAAATGCAGCGTCTTCAAATTCTTTCACCATCTGTCCTCGTCCAAATGCACCAAGGTCTCCACCTTTTTCTTTGGATGGGCATGTTGAAAATTCCTTAGCCGCATCTTCAAATGTAGTTTCCTCACCGATGATCTTTTCTAAGATTTCCTGACATTTGTCTTCATCATCTACAAGAATATGCTTCGCATGAACTGTTTCTCCAGCCATAAACTGATTTTCATTCGCTTTATAATATTCTTTTGCTTCTTCTTCAGAAACAGTAATATCTTTCATAGCCTCTCCGAGAGCCATCTGTGCAAGAATCTCTCTCTTTGCATGAGCTAAATTGTCAGCGAAAGCTTCTGTTTCTTCCAATTTTAATTCTTCTCCTAATTTAGCGAAAAGATGGACAGTAATGATCTGTTCTAAACACTGGTTTCTAAAGTGTTCATTCCCTGCATATGCCTGCTGTTCTTTTGGTAATGCAGCGATCAGTGCATCTAAATCTTTCTGCGTGATTTCTTCTCCGGCAACAACAGCCAGGATGTTCTGGTTATCCATAGTAATTTCTCCTTTGATTGAAATGTGTTTGAAGATTTATTATATCACAAATCCTTTATATTTTGTAGATTTAGTTTGTGAAATACGATATAATAATGAAGATTTTAAAGCTACATTTCAGAACAAAGACATGGAGGTAAGATAAGATGTCTGTCATACAGATCACGGATCTAAACGATCCACAACTAGATATTTATGCACGATTGTCAGAAGGACAGTTATTACATTATTATGAACCAGATCTAGGGATTTTTATTGCGGAAAGCCCAAAGGTTATACAGACAGCCTTTGAGCAAGGATATGAACCGATTTCTTTTTTAGTTGAAGATCGTCATATTAAAACGCAGGCAAAAGATATTCTATTACAATATCAGGATATTCCTGTTTATACAGCATCTTTTGATGTATTAAAACAACTGACTGGTTTTGGACTCACAAGGGGCATGTTGTGTGCCATGCGTCGAAAACCATTACCTGCGCTCGAAACGATCTGTGATCATGCAAAACGAATCGTTATTCTGGAAAATGTTATGAATCCAACCAACGTCGGAGCAATCTTTCGTTCTGCTGCGGCACTTAATATGGATGCTATCCTGCTTAGTAAGGGATGCAGTGATCCATTATATCGAAGATCTGTGCGCGTTAGCATGGGAACTGTTTTTCAGATACCATGGACATTTCTTGATGATGATGCATGGCTAGCAAATGGAATGTCTCGTTTAAAAGAACTTGGTTATAAAAATGTTGCAATGGCATTAACTGACCGATCTGTAAGTATTGATGACGAAGCTTTAATGTCAGAAGATAAACTTGCGATCATCCTTGGAACAGAAGGCGATGGTTTATGTCAGGAAACGATCGATGCATGTGACTATACAGTGAAAATTCCGATGGCACATGGAGTAGATTCATTAAATGTAGCGGCTGCGAGTGCTGTCGCATTCTGGCAACTTGCAAAAAGGAAATAAAACTATGAATACAAATTTTGAACATTACCGGATTTTTTATTATGTAGCAAAATATGGGAATCTTACGAAAGCTGCTACAGTTTTACATACAAGCCAGCCATCCGTAACAAGAACGATCCATAATCTTGAAAAGAATTTAAACTGCAGATTATTTGAACGAAGCAAAGTTGGTATGAAGTTAACACCAGAAGGTGAAGTTTTTTATGAATACATCGCAGCCGGATGTGCTCAGTTTTTTAAAGCAGAGAGCAATTTAAGTGATATGCTAAGCCTTGAAAATGGAACAATCTATGTAAGTGCAACAGAAACCGCTCTGCATTGCTATTTATTTCAGGCAATGGAATCCTTTAATGAACAATATCCGAATGTGCATTTTAAGATTTTAAATAATAGTACAAGAAAATCCATCAATATCGTAAAAGAAGGCAATGTTGATTTTGCAGTTGTATCTGCACCATTTCAAATAGAAAAACCGTTACAGCAAAAAGTTTTAAGAAAATACCATGATATTTTAATTGGTGGGAAACGTTTTGAGGAATTAAAAGGTCAAAAAATTTCTATCAAGCAACTTGCCCAATATCCTTGGATCAGTCTGACCCCAGAAGCTATCACAAGAAAGTTTTTAAATCAGTATTTTGAAAAGAATGGATTAAAATTTGAGGCAGATATGGAACTTGCAACTACAGATATGATCCTTCCAGCTGTAAGACATAATCTTGGAATTGGTTTTATCCCACCAGAATTTGCCAAAGATGATCTGGAATCTGGAGAAGTCTTTGAGATTGAGGTAAAAGAAACGTTCCCTCAGCGTAATATCATCTTGATCTATGATACAGAATATCCACAAAGTATCGCAGCTAAGGCATTCTTAAGATTCTTAAATTAGGGGATTCCATCGGAAATTCCTATGATATTAAAAAACCTCCAAAGAACAGCACCCGTTGCTTATCTCTGGAGATTTCTCAGAACAATATATAAAAGTGTAAACTAGTTACCTGACTTAATATATTTTTATCTTATCATGAATAAAAACAAGTGTAAAATACATTTTTTACATCATATCCATATCAAAATGATATGGATAAAATTCTGAAGATTTTCTTAGGAAATGAAAAAAACAAAGATTAACAGTTTGATATCAAAAGAATATGTGGTAAAATACGGACAGGAAAATAAGGAGGGAACTTTAGAATGTTTACAAAAAAATTTACAGTCATAATCAGTTTTTTTCTGATCATTGCAATTGGCGTTGGTGGTATGCTTGGGTATTATGATGCGCGACTGGAAGCCGCAGTGACGCCAAAAAAACAATCTATGGATAAAGTGAAGATTAAGAATGAGGAAGATCTGACCTTCGATAAAGATGTTGTCAATATTTTATTAGTTGGTTCTGATAATGGGGCTCAGGGCTCTGAAAAAGGTGATCATGGTCGATCTGACAGTATGATGGTTGCAACGATCAATTTTAAAACAAAAGAATTAAAATTAACTTCTTTTTTAAGAGATATGTATGTGGAGATACCAGGGCATGGACGTAATAAATTAAATGCAGCTTATGCATTTGGTGGGGAAGCACTTTTATATCAGACACTGGCTCAAAATTTCAATATTAAGATTGACAAATTCTGTGTTGTAGACCTTGCAGCATTTGAAAAGGTGATTAACAGGATCGGCGGAATTGAAATGACGCTTGAACAAAGAGAAGCAGAATACTTAAATACAACAAATTATATTTCAAAGAAAAAATATCGAAATGTAAAAGTCGGTAAACAGATTTTAAATGGTAATCAGGCATTAGGGTATGCAAGAGTTCGTCATGTGTTCTCTAAAAAGTATGGTGTTGAAGAGTTTGGACGAACAGGAAGACAGCGTGCTGTTATGCAGGCAACTTTCCAGAAGATGTTACAGCAAAATCCTTTAGATCTTGTGGATATTGCGATTGATGCACTTGGTGATGTATCTACGGATATGGACGCAACTTATATTAAGAAACTGATCCTATCTGTTGCAAAAATGGGAACAACAGAGATTGATCAGCTTCGTGTACCGATCGAGAATACATACAAAACAGCTGTTGCTGGAAGCTATCCTCCATGTGGATATGTTTTCTTTGTAAATTTCAAAGCAAATCAGGAAGCATTAAAGTACTTTATGTTTAACAAAGGAAAACGTCAGGATTTTGCTAAGAATTATGGAGGTGCAGATGCTGCTGAGACATGTGGTTATCCTTCCAAATACGACTATAACCGTTCAAAAGGTGATTCTGGGAACATATTTAACAGTTCTAACACTACAGAAGGAGAATAAATCTTATTGAGAAATCTTATCAATAAGATGTCGTGATTTGTCTTGAGTAATCGATATAAGATGTTTTATAATGAACAAAGTTACCGAAGAGAGTATACAAAGTCGTACAGCTCTTGAGGATACGAAAAATAAATACATTTTTATATCATACAGGAGGAAAAAATCATGGATTTAACAAAAGTTTTATCAGCAGTAAAAAATAAAAAAACAGGATTTTTCGCAGCTGGAGTTTTATTTGGAACAGCAGGTATCAAAGCATTATCAAGTAAGGATGCAAAGAAATTGTATACAAATTGTACAGCAGCTGTTCTTCGTGCAAAAGAATGTGTAATGGATACAGTTGCAACTGTACAGGAGAATGCTGAAGATATCTATGCTGAAGCTCAGCAGATCAATGAAGAAAGAGCAGCAGAAGCAGAGGAATGGGAAGCTTATGCTGAAACTGATGAGGCGGAAGAAACAGAAGAAGTTTCCGAAGATACTTTCAAAGAAGTTGCAGAATAGAATAGAACATTAAGATTAAGGCACCTGCAGTTTTCCTGCAGGTGTTTTCAAACAAAAAGGAGTTTGTATGAAATTTACGATCAAACATGAGATTCGAGGCAGAATTCGTATTCATAACTGCCAGAAGACAATGAGTGCTGATCAGGCAGATGAACTTCAATATTATCTTATAACAAAAGATTTTGTAACATCTGTAAAAATCTATGACCGCACAAATGACATCGTGATCTGTTATGATGCCAGCCGCAGTGAAATTCTTACTGCTTTAAAGGAATTTTATCATGGAATCATCACAGTCCCTGATAATTATCAAGAAAGTCAGAGCAGACAATTAAACCAGACATATCAGGAGAAACTTATAAGTAAAGTCTTATTCCATTATGGAAACAAATTATTATTTCCATATCCATTAAGAGCAGGGATTACAGTGATCAAATCTGTGAAATATATATATGAAGGAATTCATACACTTGCTCAGGGTAAGATTGAAGTTCCAGTACTTGATGGTACGGCAATCGGAGTATCGATCATTCGAAGAGATATCAATACCGCATCCTCTATCATGTTTTTACTCGGAATCGGAGAAATTCTCGAAGAATGGACACATAAGAAATCCGTCGATGATCTTGCAAAAAGCATGTCCTTGAATATTGATAAGGTATGGAAAGTCGAAGAAGATCATGAGATTTTAGTTCCATCCAACGAAATTGATGCTAACGATATCGTTCACATACAGATGGGAAATATGATCCCATTTGATGGAGTTGTTGTTGATGGTGAAGCAATGGTCAATCAGGCATCATTAACTGGAGAATCAACACCTGTTCGCAAGATTCCTGACGGATACGTATATGCAGGAACTGTCGTTGAAGAGGGTGACTTAAAAGTTTGCGTAAAAGAAGTAAATGGATCAAGCAAATTTGATAAGATTGTTACGATGATCGAAGAATCTGAAAAATTAAAATCTTCTTTAGAAAGTAAAGCAGAACATCTTGCAGATCGTCTAGTTCCTTATACATTGGCTGGAACTGCTCTCACATATTTGTTTACAAGAAATGTAACAAAAGCTTTATCTGTACTGATGGTTGATTTCTCATGTGCATTAAAACTTGCAATGCCAATCTCTGTTTTATCTGCGATCAAGGAAGCAAATGACCATCAGATCGTTGTCAAAGGTGGTAAATACTTAGAAGCAATGGCAGAAGCTGAAACGATCGTCTTTGATAAAACAGGAACTTTAACAAAAGCGGAACCTACCGTTCTTGATATCGTTTCATTTAATGGAATGAAATGCAAAGAATTATTAAGAATTGCCGCATGTTTAGAGGAACATTTCCCTCATTCTATGGCAAAAGCTGTAGTTCAGGCAGCTGTTGACAGAAATCTTGTACATGAAGAATTACATTCTGAGGTTGAGTATATCGTGGCTCATGGAATTTCTTCCATGATTGAGAATAAAAAAGTTGTCATTGGAAGTTATCATTTTGTATTCGAAGATGAGCAGTGTACAATTCCTGAAGGCAAAGAAGAGTTATTTGAGAAACTGCCTGAAGAATGTTCGCATTTATATATGGCGATCGAAGGAAAACTTGCAGGTGTGATCTGTATTGAAGACCCATTACGTGAAGAAGCCAAAGATGTGATCAAAGCATTAAAAGCTGCTGGAATCAAGAAAGTTGTTATGATGACTGGAGACAGTGATCGTACTGCAAAGGTTATTGCAGCCAAAGTTGGTGTGGATGAATATCATGCTGAGGTACTTCCAGAGGATAAAGCTGCTTTCGTTGAGAAAGAAAAAGCCGAAGGAAGAAAAGTTATTATGATCGGAGATGGAATCAATGATTCTCCAGCATTATCTGCATCTAATGTTGGAATCGCGATCAGTGATGGAGCTCAGATTGCAAGAGAAATCGCAGATGTAACGATTGAAGGAGACCATTTACATGGTCTGGTAACTCTCAAACATATCAGTAACCACTTAATGCGCCGAATTCATAATAATTACCGCTTTATTGTTGGATTTAACGCAGGGCTTATTGGGGCCGGTGTGTTAGGCTTTATCCAGCCAACAACATCTGCCGTATTACATAATACTTCAACCCTTTGTATAGGGCTTAGAAGCATGAAAAATCTGGTGTCTGAGGAAGAATTACAGTAAAAATCAAGAAGGTTAGTCGTGAAATTTGACTAGCCTTCTTTTTGGGTTGTGACATTAAATTTTTGCTTTTCGGGATTCCGTGACATTAATTTGACATTAAAATTTGAAATTATTCTGGTTTCATGGATTTCAACTGTTCAAACATCTCGATATCTGCTGCATTCAGTTTGATATTCGAACAATAATTTTTCCCTTCTGGAGATGTAATAGAAATCTCGATCACAGCATCCTGTTTAAGTGCCTGCTCTCTCCATACAGCATTCATGAAATTCTTGAATTTTGGATGATCTTGATCAAACCGTTTGAATGTATTTTTTATCTGCTGAAACTTTAACATCTGATTAAAATTCATTGCCATGAGGATAAATCCTCCTTTCTTTGTCTGTCGCTTTCATAAATAAATCATATCAAAAATAAGAAAAAACGTCAAATATTCTCTGATCTTTCAGGAGAGGTGATCGATCCGATCAAAGAAACTCCAGTTGAAGTTGTAACGGAAGAAGCAACGGCTATGGAAATGATACAGGCTTTGCTAAGTGAATTTACGAATTTCAAAGAATCTGCAAATAAAATCTTTGCTGAATACAAAGACCTGAAAGCTGAATGCCAAGAAATAAAGGCTGAAAATGAGGCGATTAAAAAAGCTTTAAAAGAACAGAATAAAACCGTTACGATCAATAACGGGAAAGCTTATTTTGAAAGTTTCGAAGAAATAACATTATGATTCATAAGAAAAGGAGTGGCTTAGGCTGCTCTTTTTTTTATTTTTTTAAAACTTTTTTGAAACCAAGCCTGTCTATATAGTATAATAACAATAAATCAACAACGAAAAGGAGAAAAGTTATGAGAAAAAACAAAATGATGGCAGCTGCATTTGCAGTGATGATGAGCGTTTCTATGGTAGTCCCTACAGTAGTAGCAGAAAGTCCGGTGAAAGCTGCAACTTCACAGGAAAGATCTGGCAGTGATCTGGTTGACGTATCAGGGACAATCAGTCCAGACAAGGGACAGATTAAAGGAATACTTCAAAAAGAGACAGATGCACAATTTTATAAATTGAATCTAACTTCTGGTGGAAAACTTCGAATGACAGGAAGTTCTGAAGGTTCAATGTGTGTGGAAATCACTGATACAGATGAAAAGAAAATATGGAATTTTCAAAATAGCAGCAATACATCATTTGATGATGAGAAAGTTGAATTAGCAAAAGGAAATTACTATGTCAAAATTTATACTTCGGTGAGCGGTCACGATGGTAAATCATATAGAATCAATACTTATTTTACAAAAGCATCATATACATTTGAAGAAAATTCAAATGATACCTTTTCCGATGCAAATACAATTAACTTAAATCAGGAAGTTAGGGGGCATATTGCTGAAAATAATACAGAAGACTATTATAAAATCTACCTCCCAGCCAAGGGAAATTATCCAATAATTTATAAAACCGATGATGGTGCTGGTGTTCAATGGAGATTATATGATTCAGATTTTCAGCGCCTATCTGCTAATAGTACCTTTGATCGTTCAGAAGATACTTTTACTGTAGAACATGCAGGGACTTACTATATCTGTATTGTAAATAGATTTAATGAAAAACCTACTTATTGGTTCAAAGTAGTCGGAAAAACACCAGCTAAAAAAACAACAGTAAAAGTAACAGCTCCAAAAGCAACTTACATCAAAAAATTAACAAAAGGCTCCAAACGCTTCAAAGTCAGCGTAAAGAAACAGTCTGTAACAGGATATCAAGTTCAGTATTCTTTAAAGAGTAACTTCAAAGGATCAAAAACAAAATCATTTAAAGGAACATCTTACACAGTCAAAGGCTTAAAAAGAAAGAAAAAATATTATGTAAGAGTTCGTTCTTATAAGAAATATGGAAGTAAGACTTTATATTCTGCATGGTCTGGTAAGAAGAGCGTGAAGACTAAGAAATAATTCATAACAAAAATTTAAAATCATAAAACTTTTCCCATCACCTCCCTGTCTAAGTAATATAAGCAACAGACATGGAGGTGATGCTATGAAAGACAGGTTTATGCAATGGATCATAGCACTGATCAAACTGGATCGGAGTTATTTTCTAAAAGATACGGAAAGAAGGAACCATGCATACAAACGAATGAGAAAGAAAGAGGAACAACGATGGAAATCAAAGAAGCCGTCATAAAAGCACAAAATGGAGATCAAAGTGCATTTTCATTTTTATATGAAGAAACATACAAAAGTAAATATTATCTGGCATTAAAATACATGAAAAATAAAGAAGCCGCAGAAGATGTGCTGCAAGATGCTTATCTGAAAGCATTTTCCAAACTAGGGACTCTGAAACAGCCAGAAGCATTTGAAGGCTGGCTTGGAATGATCGTTGCCAATACTGCAAAAAACATGTTGGTAAAGAAGAATCCTCTTTTATTTTCAGAGATGGCGGTAGATCAAGAAGGGGAAGAATATGTCTATGATGTAGAAGACGAAGATTCGGAAAATCAGCCCGAACTTGCATACACCAGAGAAGAAACAAAAGAACTAGTACATATTCTGTTAGATGGTTTGTCTGAAGAACAACGAATGGCTATCTTAATGTTTCATCTTGAAAATGCTTCAATCTCAGAGATTGCACAGGCAATGGACTGTTCCGAAAATACAGTAAAATCAAGATTAAATTATGGACGAAAGAATCTAAAGATTCAGGCGGAACAATTACAGAAGAAGGGATACAAACTTTACGCTGTGGCTCCCGGGTTACTTCTTGTATACTTGCTGCGTAATGATCGAAGTGTTATGGCAGCTGACAAGACATTCCTTGCAGATGGAAAAGCAATGGAGACAAAGATCCTTCAGGAATATTTCAAAAATACAGCGAAAACCACAGGAAAGATTAGCAATGCAAAAGCGGTAGATACAGCAGGGAAAGCAACGGCAAAAAGTGCTGTTAAAGGTTCTATCGTAAATAAGATTGCAGCAATTGCAGTTGCAGTCGGAGTGCTTGGCGGAAGTGCATATGGAATTGTTGCATGGAACAATCAGAGAAATCAGACAGCACAGATAGCAACCGCAACAACGGAAAGCTCAAACAGTACAAAAAACACATCAACATCAGAAAATAAAACATCATCTGCAACAACAGAAGCAACGACCGAACAGCCAAAACAGAAAATAAAACTCAGTGAAGTATACAAGAAAGTTTTAACAGATGTAGAAAATGGGAAATACGAATTTCCAGATTCACAGGGAAATACAGATTATTATTATTTTGTTAGAGATATGAATAAGGATGGTGTCAAGGAATTGATCGTTGCTCCAAAGTGGAGTGTAAACGAATATACGAATTACGACATACGAGTTTTTAGTTGCATAAATTCTGAAGAAGGCTATAGGTTGTCTGTTATTTCTGGACATAAGTGGATTTCGAATCTCTCAACAAATGGAGGAGTATGTATTCCATCTGATGGGAATGGACTTTTGATTCACAATTTCACCAAAGGTACTGGACAAAGCGATGTTCATCGTATGACAATTCAGAATGGAAAATTAGTCTATGGGGATACAGAGCAAACCTTTAGCATGGGGGATTCTGAATGGGATAAATTTGGTGAGGAAAATCCTGAGGTTACCTGGACTGCGATTTCTGATAAGAGTAAGATTGAAGAGTTACAGTAAACTTATATATTGTAAAAGCAGAAGAAATATATCAGGATGGATATCAATTTTTATTATCAAAGATAAGTTATGAGTATTTATGCTAAATAAGATATTTTATTTATTAATAGATGACTTGTCTCTTTTAAAATTAAATTCTTATTAAAATGGCTTAATTACGTGGTTTTTTTGATCTTTTTAAATTTATCATTGACGAATGGCACAGAAGTGAGTAAAATTGTTCATTGCTACTCAGAAACAGATTCTTATCACAGGAGGTATTAACATTGGATTTTTATCAACAGTTACAATTAAGTTCCATCGGTTCCAAACAATGGATCAAAGATGCCAAAGATTCAAAAGAGAAACATAAACGTATCCTTATCTATAATTTTAAAGTATATTTAGTTGTTGCATTTTGTTTTGCAGTAGTAACTCTTTACAGTATAATCTTTGGATCACAAAACAGTGTTGTCGGCGTGCTAGTCTTACTGGTTTTAATGATCTTACGACAGGTTGACTTCGGAATCGATACAAAACACAGCATTGGCGTTATCTTTATGATTTTTGCAATCCTTGCGGTTGGACCAAGACTTGCTAATACTGTAAATAGCGTTCCTGCTTTTTTTATTCATTTTCTTTGTATTATGGCAATCATGATCTTAAGCTGCCATAACGTTATCATGTCCAATCAGTCCACATTTATCTTAGGATATTTGTTATTCTACGAATATGATGTTACAGGGCATGACTATGTGTTAAGATGTTGCGGATTATTTGCAGGTGCTGTGATCTGTTCCCTTGTATTTTACAAGAATCATAGAAATCGAACATTTCATAGAGGATTTTATCATTTATTTAAGGAATTTCATCTGTTTTCTGCAAGAAGCAGCTGGTATTTAAGATTATCTCTTGGAATTTCTACTGCAATGTTGATCGGAGAATTGGTTCATATGCCAAGAGTTATGTGGATCGGGATTGCTGCAATGTCTGTCCTGTTGCCATTTTCAAAAGATATGAAATACCGTGTACAAAGAAGAGGACCATTTAATATTCTTGGATGTATGATCTTTCTTATTTTACATGCGATCCTTCCTGATCATATCTTTCAATGGATTGGTCTGATCGGCGGGATAGGAGTTGGTTATTCTGCTGGATATGCCTGGCAAACCGTTTTCAACACCTTTGGGGCTCTTTATATTGCAGAGAATCTTTTTGGCCTGAAGAATGCCATCATCTTAAGAATCGCTGCCAATGTCTTTGGCTCTCTTTATGCCTATGGATTTGACCAGTTATTCCGAAAGATAACAGCCAGTATTCGAAATCTTTTTGAAAATGATTCCATTATGACAGATCAGGCATAACATTTTTGGATGATACTATAGAAACAGGATATAACTATTATTGAAATTAATTAGTAGAAGGAGGAGTAAAAGAGCAATGTGTACAGCTGCAACTTACAAGACAAAAGATTTTTATTTTGGAAGAACTTTAGATTATGAATTCTCTTATGGAGATGAGGTTGTGATCACTCCAAGAAATTATCCATTTCATTTTAGACATATCGATGCCATAGAAAGTCATTATGCTATGATCGGAATGGCTCATGTAGTCGACAATGACCCTTTGTATTATGATGCATTCAATGAATGTGGACTGGCAATGGCTGGGCTTAATTTTGTTGGAAATGCAGCATATTATGATATAGAAGAAGGGAAAGACAATATCGCACAGTTTGAATTTATCCCTTGGATTCTTGGAACTTGTGCAAATCTTGAGGAAGCGAAGACAGCATTGATTCATATGAATCTTACCAATACCCCTTACAGTGAACAATTTCCATTAGCGCAGCTTCACTGGATCATTGCAGATCAATCTGGTGCGATCACAGTCGAAGCAATGGAAGATGGGATGCATATCTATGAAAATGAAGTCGGGGTATTAACAAACAATCCTCCATTTAACATTCAGATGTTCTTATTAAATCAATATATGAATCTTTCTCCAAAACAACCAGAAAATCGATTTGCAAAAGATATCGATTTAGATCAATACAGCCGTGGAATGGGTGCGATTGGTCTTCCTGGAGATCTTTCTTCTTCCTCACGTTTTGCTAAAGTAGCATTTACCAAATTACATTCTGTTTCTGGAGATTCTGAAAATGAAAGTGTCAGCCAGTTTTTCCATATTCTTGGATCTGTCGATCAACAAAGAGGATGCTGCGATGTCAATGGAAAATATGAGATTACATTATATACTTCTTGTTGTAACACGCAAAAAGGAATCTACTATTATACAACCTATGATAATCACCAGATCAGTGCTGTCGATATGACAAAAGAAGATTTAGACACAAAAAATCTGATTTGCTATGAAGTGATCACTGGAGAACACATTCAAATGCAAAATTAAATGAAGGAGCACCACTATTTCATTAAACTGAAAGGAATGACAAAATGGAAATCAGATTGGTAACCCCAAGGGATGCAGAAGAATTACTGGAAATTTACCGCTATTATGTAGAACATACCGCAATCACATTTGAATATGAAACACCTTCGGTAACAGAATTCCGCCAAAGAATCAAACAGACATTAAAACGCTATCCTTATCTGGCGGCCGTTGATGGGCATGGAAAGATTGTTGGATATGCATATGCATCATCTTTTAAAGACCGTGCTGCATATGACTGGTCCGTAGAAACAACCATTTATGTAGATAAAGATGCAAAACGGCAGGGAATCGGAAAAAAATTATATGAGGCATTAGAAGAAATCCTTCGAAAACAACATGTGATCAATTTGGATGCGTGCATTACAGATCCAGAAGTCGAAGATGAATATGTTACAAAAAACAGTGTTCAGTATCATGAACATCTTGGTTATCATATAGTTGGAAAATTTTATAAAAGCGGCTATAAATTCGGACGTTGGTATGATATGGTCTGGATGGAAAAATATATTGGAAAACATAAAGAACATCCAGAAGCATTTATCCCTTTTTCTCTTTTATAAAGAGTTTAAAACTTTTAAAAATCACGAAAAACTGATATAATGAGATATAAATATACTAAACAAAAGAAAACAGGAGTATTTAATTATGCCAGTATTTGATTTTAGTAACGATACATCAGAAATAAAAGAAGAAGTAGTCTGTACTTATACAACATTTTCTTCGAATGCAGATCATGCTACGATAGAATGCCCTATCTTAATTTTATCAAACAAGAAGAAGCAATGGGAGCATCATTCCTGTGGTGTATTTTCTGATCAGGATAAGCAGACAGCCTTTGAATTTGAGGGAGAAGATGGAACAGTCATATCTGATATCTTAAAATTAGATTCCCGTTTTGTAAGCCTGGTCAAATGGCTTGGAGAGAATCATATTCATGTCCGCTTATCTGGAGAGAATACAGAGGAAGGCTACTGTGTATACAAGATCAGAGAAATTGCTCTTGGCAGTGGCACCAAATTATCTGCAGAAGATGGTTTCCTTCAGTTTATGATTGAACGTTTATTCCAAAGTGATGCACCAGATGAGCGGATCACTGATGAAAATCTTGATGAGATGGGTGATGATATGAAACTTACCAGTATCCAGAGTATCACAGATTTTATGACATGCGCCGGAAGTACGCTACCTGATAATATTCGTCTATGGGCAAGAAGAAATCTTGCTGTTGCAAAATCTCATGAAGTTTCACAAGAAGAGAGACGTCATGCCCAGCGTGCATTATCTATCATGATGAACATCCAGTGGAAGAGTAATTATTTTAAAGCGATCGATCCTGAAGAAGCAAGACGGATTCTTGATGAAGAACTCTATGGTATGGAACGTGTGAAACAAAGGATCATTGAAACGATCATTCAAATCAATCGTACACACACATTACCTGCTTATGGATTATTATTAGTTGGACCTGCTGGAACAGGAAAATCTCAGATTGCTTATGCGGTTGCAAGAATCTTAAAACTTCCATGGACAACTCTTGATATGAGTTCCATTAACGATCCAGAGCAGTTAACGGGAAGTTCCCGTATTTATGCAAATGCAAAACCAGGGATCATCATGGATGCATTTTCCATGGCAGGAGAATCAAATCTTGTATTTATCATTAACGAGCTTGATAAAGCCAATTCAGGAAAGGGAAATGGAAATCCTGCAGATGTTTTACTAACATTGCTTGATAATCTCGGATTTACCGATAATTATATGGAGTGTATGATTCCAACGGTTGGAGTATATCCAATTGCCACTGCAAATGAAAAAGACCAGATCAGTGCACCATTGATGTCACGTTTTGCAGTCATTGACATCCCTGATTACACACCAGAAGAGAAGAAAGCGATCTTCCAGAAATTTGCGCTCCCTAAGGTATTAAAACGCATGGGATTAAAAGATGATGAATGTATTATGACAGATGAGGCCTTAGATGCTGTCATTGAGATGTATTCTAAAACCACAGGAATCAGAGATCTGGAACAAGCCGCAGAACATATTGCAGCCAATGCATTATATCAGATTGAAGTCCACCATATAAATAGTGTAACATTTGATGGTGCAATGGTAAGGGATTTGCTTTTATAAGTTGTTATTTGACGAAGCATGAATTTTAATGGTATAGTAAATCATAGATATCACACAAATTACAATTCTCAAACGGAGGTCACATCATGGACATGGAGAAAATCTACTTAACAATGAAACGTACCGGTGCTGGGAACATCGTACTTGGAATCTTATCCATTTGCATTGGACTTGCATCTGGAATCATGTTGATCATAACAGGTGCAAATCTGTTAAAGAAAAAGAAGCATTTAAGTTTCTAAATAAAATTCGAATCATAAAGGAACATGGAGTAAGATTTTCAATGTTCCTTTATTTTTTTGATTATAATGTGGAAATAACAGACCTTGAAAGTGCTATATGCTTAAGAATCAATCTATACGCAAAATACCGATTTAAATTATAGATTGCAGATAAAAGATAGAGAAGCCAGTATTTTACCGGCCTCTCTCGATATTTTTATTTTATGTAATTATTTTTATTTTATGTAATTCAAATTGCTAATCCAATCAATCTTACGATCAATGCTGCAATCCATGCAATCATACATTGCCATAATGCCAGACCAATTGCCCATCTTGTTCCTAGTTCGCGTTTTACAGATGCAATGGCCGCAACACATGGAGAATAAAGCAAGCTAAATACTAATAAAGAACTTGCAGCTAATGGTGTGATCGCCGCTGTGATGTTTCCATTGAATAAAACTCCTAATGTTGAAACTACACTTTCTTTTGCCATAAATCCACTGATCAATGATGTCATGATTCTCCAATCTCCCAATCCTAATGGTGAAAAAACTGGCACTAACACACCAGCTACCATCGCTAAAATGCTATGTGCAGAATCTTCTACCATATTTAACTGCAGATCAAATCTCTGTAAAAACCATACAACGATCGTGGCAACCAAAATCACAGAAAATGCTTTCTGTAAGAAATCTTTCGCTTTCTCCCATAATAACTGTGCTACATTCTTCACTCCTGGAAGTCTGTAATTTGGTAATTCCATAACAAATGGCACTGGTTCCCCTTTAAATAACGTTCCATTATATAAAAATGCGATCAAAATACCTATCATGATTCCTAATAAATATAATCCTGCCATGATAAGACCACCACGTTTTGGGAAAAATGCATTCACAAAAAAAGAATAAATTGGCAGCTTGGCTGTACAACTCATAAATGGTGTTAAAAGAATCGTCATCTTACGGTCTCGTTCACTTGTTAAAGTCCTTGTTGCCATAACCGCAGGAACTGTACATCCAAAACCGATCAGCATCGGAACGATACTTCGTCCAGACAATCCGATCTTTCGAAGCGTTTTATCCATAACAAATGCCACTCTTGCTATGTATCCACTGTCCTCCATTAATGATAAAAAGAAAAACAAGGTTACAATGATCGGTAAAAAGCTTAGTACACTTCCTACACCAGTAAAGATTCCTTCGATTACCAGACTATGGATCGCATGATTCACGTGAGCCGCAGTTAATGCCTGATCTGTAAGTACTGAGATTTTGTCAATTCCTAATTGCAAGATTCCTTGAAGCCAGGCCCCGATCACATTAAATGTAAGATAGAATACCAAAACCATGATTCCTACAAAACAAGGAATTGCTGTATATTTTCCTGTTAGAACTCGATCGATCTTTTCACTTCGGATCCGTTCTTTACTTTCTTTTGGTTTAACAACGGTCTGTTCACATAAACGCTCAATAAAATCAAATCTCATGTCTGCGATTGCTGCACTTCGATCTAAGTCTCGTTCTGTTTCCATCTGTTTGACAATATGCTCTAACATTTCCATTTCATTTTGATCAAGCTTTAATTGTTCTAAGATCAAATGATCTCCTTCAATAGCTTTTGTGGCTGCAAAACGAACTGGTATCTGTGCCTTTTCTGCGTGATCTTCAATCAAATGTATTACTGCATGAATACAACGATGCACTGCTCCATTATGATCTTCTTTATCACAAAAATCCTGCCGCAATGGTTTTTCCTGATATTTTGCAATGTGAAGTGCATGTTTTACAACCTCATCGACTCCTTCATTCTTTGCCGCTGAAATCGGAACAACTGGAACACCTAGCAATGATTCCATTTCATTGACATTGATCGATCCTTGATTCCCAACAACTTCATCCATCATGTTTAAGGCAACAACCATTGGAATGTCCATCTCTAATAACTGCATGGTAAGGTAAAGATTTCGTTCGATATTCGTCGCATCCAAAATATTAATGATTGCCTTTGGTTTGTCTTCTAGTACGAAATTCCTAGAAACAATCTCCTCACTGCTATAAGGCGACATCGAATAAATTCCTGGAAGATCCGTTACATTTGTTTCGGGATGTCCTTTGATCGCGCCATCTTTTCGATCAACTGTTACACCTGGGAAATTCCCAACATGCTGATTGGCACCCGTCAACTGATTAAATAATGTTGTTTTTCCACAGTTTTGATTACCGACTAATGCATATGTCAATTGCGTTCCCTCTGGAAGTGGATGTTCATCTTCTTTGGAATGATATTTACCTTCTTCTCCTAATCCAGGATGCTCAAAAGTTCTCATATATTCCGCGCCCTTATGACTTCTGCTTCTTTCTACAATTGGATCAATTTCAATCTGATCGGCTTCTTCTAATCGAAGAGTCAGTTCATACCCATGAATCTGTACTTCCATAGGGTCACCCATTGGTGCAAGCTTTACTACTGTGATTTCAACACCAGGGATCATTCCCATATCAAGAAAATGTTGTCTTAATGCACCATGACTGCCAACGCTTTTGATCACTGCACTCTTACCGATTTGTAATTCTTTTAGTGTCATTTTTTATATCCTTTATCTATCTTTATTGTTGTAATTGATTAGATGATTCTAACCAGTCATATTGTACCACACTTTTGATAATTTTTCTCAACAAGATGGTGATTTATATAAAAAAATAATGATAAATCTACATCTATCTTGCAAATTTATCATTATTTTATATAACAATATTGATTTTTTGTTGTTGTATTTTCTTGAATTATGTCAAAATATTATAACAATCTTTGTTTTTACTCAATTTCTGTCACTTTGTAATCTTTATCTTCTACTGTCTGTGTTAAGACATCATCTGACACTTCATTTGTCATAGAAACAACTGCTGTTCCTTCTTCATGACTTACAATTGCCTCTTCTACACCCTCTAAAGATTCTAAGGCTTTCTTCACAGCAGCCTCGCAGTGTCCACACATCATTCCTTCAATCTTCATTGTTTTCTTCATTGTTTTTTCCTCCTGTTTTATTATATTTTGAACCTGAATTTCTTCAAGTACTACACTATTTTTGATCTTCTGGTCTTTGCTAGCATCATGCATTTTAAAGAGATTTAATCGTAATGCATTGGTAACAACACAGAAACTTGATAAACTCATTGCTGCAGCTCCAAACATTGGATTTAGTTTCCACCCAAGTAACATATACCAGGCTCCCGCAGCCAATGGAATTCCAATGATGTTATAAATAAATGCCCAAAATAAATTTTCATGAATGTTCTTCAATGTTGCACGACTCAAACGGATTGCTGCAGGTACATCACTTAAACGGCTTTTCATTAAAACAACGTCCGCAGCATCAATTGCGATATCTGTACCTGCGCCGATCGCAATTCCCATATCAGCTCTTGTAAGTGCTGGTGCATCATTGATTCCGTCACCAACCATTGCAACTTTTCCTTTTTCTTTCAAGTCACGAATGACACTTTCTTTTCCTTCTGGAAGAACACCTGCGATCACATGATCAGCACCAGCTTGTTTACCGATTGCTTTTGCGGTACGTTCATTATCTCCTGTTAGCATAACCACACGGATTCCCATGTTCTGAAGTTCTTTGACTGCCTGAGGGCTGTCTTCTTTGATAACGTCCGCAACAGCAATGATACCAATCAGCTGTTCATCACACGCAAAGAATAATGGTGTTTTTCCCTGATTAGCAAGTTCTTCTGATTTTTTGATCATAGATAATGGAATTTTTGCATATTTCTCAATAAATCTCTGGTTTCCACCATAGACCGTCTCTTTATCAATCTTTCCAGAAAGCCCATTTCCCGCAACCGCCAAAAAGTTTTTAATTTCAAGATTGTCATGAATCTGCGCCTCTTCTGCTTTTTGTAAAATTGCATGAGCAAGCGGATGTTCACTCTTCTTTTCTAATGCATATGCAATGGAAAGTAATTCTTCTTCGCTGATACCTTCTACCGGTACCATATCTGTAACCTGAGGTTTTCCACTCGTGATCGTTCCTGTTTTATCTAAAGCTATGATCTGTGTTTTTCCTGTCTCTTCTAAGGATACGGCTGTCTTAAACATGATTCCATGCTTTGCGCCCATTCCATTTCCAACCATGATCGCTACAGGTGTTGCAAGTCCTAAAGCACAAGGGCAGCTGATAACTAATACAGAAATGCCTCTGGCAAGTGCAAATCCAAAACTTTGTCCGACAAGCAGCCAGATGATCATTGTTGCGATCGCAATACAAATAACAGTTGGGACAAAAATCCCTGATACTTTATCTGCAACCTTTGCAATCGGTGCTTTGGTTGCTGCCGCATCACTGACCATCTGAATGATCTGAGAAAGAGTTGTGTCTTCGCCAACTCTTGTAGCTTCACATTTTAGATAACCAGATGTATTTAATGTTGCAGCAGATACGGTATCTCCTTCTTTTTTATCCACAGGGATACTTTCTCCTGTTAAAGCAGATTCATTTAAAGCACTGTTTCCTTCTATGATGATACCATCTACCGGTATATTTTCTCCAGGTTTTACAACGAAGATATCTCCTTGATGTACCTGTTCGATCCCAACTTCTATTTCCTGTTCATTACGGATCACAACTGCCGTCTTTGGTGCTAATTTCATAAGACTCTTTAAAGCATCTGTCGTTTTTCCTTTGGATCTTGCTTCTAGCATCTTACCAACTGTGATCAATGTCAGGATCATAGCGGCAGATTCAAAATAGAATTCATGCATATATTTCATAACCGCATCCATGTTTTGATGCATCTGAGCATCTGTCATTGCAAATAAAATATAAACACTGTATCCATAAGAAGCTGCTGATCCTAAAGCAACCAGGGTATCCATATTCGGTGCTTTATGGAATAAGCTCTTAAATCCACTAATAAAGAATTTCTGGTTGATCACCATGATGATCGTTGTAAATAACAACTGGATCAGACCCATTGCTACATGGTTTCCATCTAAAATCTTAGGAATCGGCCAATTCCACATCATATGTCCCATTGACAGATACATCAAAGGAATCAAAAAACATAACGATGTGATCAGTCGTTTCTTCAAGACAGGAGTTTCTCTGTCTTTTAATAAATCTGCATCTGCAGAATTGCTCTGCGTTTGCTCGCCCTTCTTCTTTGCTCCATATCCGGCATCTTCCACTGCTTTGATGATCGCAGATGAATCTGCGGTTCCTTCGACCCCCATTGAGTTTGTCAGCAGGCTTACAGAGCAGGATGTGACTCCTTCTACACTGGAAACCGCTTTCTCCACGCGTGCACTGCAAGCAGCACAGCTCATGCCAGTCACTTGATATTGTTCCATGGTTTCCCTTCCTTTCATTTTGCTTGTTAAATTGTTATTTCATTAGTTTTTGTAAAACTTTTACTAATTCATCGATCGTCTCATCCTTTCCTTCCCGGATATCTTCTGCTACACAAGTTCTGATATGATTAGCAAGAAGGACTTTATTGAAACTATTTAAAGCTGCATTGACAGCAGATACCTGAATTAAGATATCGGTACAATAAGTATCATTCTCTACCATCTTTTTTATTCCGCGAACTTGTCCTTCAATACGGCTTAGACGATTAATAAGATCTTTATATTCTTTGTCTGAACGTTCTTTTGTCTTGTGATGACAACAACATTCTTTTTTTTCTTCCATGTGGTTCCCTCCTTTACAATTGGTATTATATACCCTGTTGGGGTATGTTTCAAGAGGTTTATTTGAGAAAATATTGCAGTTATATAGACAATCTTGTTTTATATAACTTATAAAATGAATCAATTTTTCTAATATCATTGATAAAATCCCTAAAATAGCATATAATAATTTTAGGGACTAACTATTAAAATAGGAGGTGATACTATGATTACAACAACAGCAACTGATATTCAAAATAACTTTGGTAAATATTTAAAAGCTGTCCAAGAAGGTAATGAAATTATTATTTTAAAAAAAGGAAAAGAAGTCGCCAGATTAATTTCAAAAGACACAAGTATTTCTTTCTTGACTGATTCTTTAACTGGAATTTTAAAAAAAGATTATAACGAAAAGGATATCCGCGCAGAAAGGATTGCAGATAAATATGAAAATATTGATTGATACAAATGTAATTCTTGATGTATTATGTGACAGAACTGATTTTGTAGAAAGCTCTTCAAAAATCTGGAAGTTATGTGAAGTAGAAAAAATTGATGGATATATTTCAGCATTATCTATTCCAAATATTGTTTATATTTTGAGAAAAGAATTAACACCAGAAAAAACTCAGCAAATTATTGAACAGCTGTTTATGATTTTTCATATTGCTGATCTAAAGTCTTCTGATATAAGAAAAGCGGCGAATATGAAAACTTCTGATTATGAAGATGCGATTCAAATGGTATGCGCACAGCGAATGAAAGTAGATTTTATTGTAACTCGTAATATCAAGGATTTTATCGAAAGTAAAGTACCTGCTATGAAACCTGATGAATTATTAGAACGGATATGATATAAAGGAAGGAGGCATTCCACAAATGTGGTGCCTCCTTTTCATTTGATAATTAGTCTTCTTTCTCAACCTTGCGGTTTTCTCTATTATCAATCTCTTCTTTGATTCCAGCTAAGAAGTCATCTAACTTCATCTGTCCTTCATCACCTTTGAATCGGCTTCTTACTGATACAGCTTCGTTTTCTTCTTCTTTTCCACCAACAACTAACATATATGGAATCTTCTGAAGCTGTGCTTCACGAATCTTGTATCCCATTTTCTCAGCTCTTGTATCGATGTCTGCACGGATTCCTGCTGCCTTTAATGTATCAAGTACCTTATTAGCATAGTCTAAATACTTGTCAGAGATAGGGATTACTTCAACCTGTACTGGAGCTAACCATGTAGGGAAAGCACCTGCAAAATGCTCGATCAAGATACCGATAAAACGCTCGATAGATCCAAATGCAACACGGTGGATCATAATTGGACGATGTTTCTCTCCATCTGCTCCTGTGTAGTGAAGATCAAAACGTAATGGAAGCTGGAAGTCAAGCTGGATTGTTCCACACTGCCATGTTCTTCCGATAGAATCCTCTAAGTGGAAATCAATCTTAGGTCCGTAGAATGCTCCGTCTCCTTCATTTACTACATAATCAAGTCCAAGATCATCTAAAGCTGCACGAAGAGAATCTGTTGCAAGTTCCCAATCTTCGTCACTTCCCATGCTGTCATCTGGACGAGTAGAAAGTTCTACATGATATTTAAATCCAAATAAGTTGTAAACCTGATCGATCAATCCTGCAACACCTTTGATTTCATCTTTGATCTGATCTGGTGTCATAAAGATATGTGCATCATCCTGTGTAAAACAACGAACACGCATTAATCCATGTAACTGACCAGATTTTTCATGACGATGTACTAAACCTAATTCTCCCATTCTTAATGGAAGATCTCTATATGAACGTGGTTCAGAATCATAAACAAGAACTCCACCTGGGCAGTTCATAGGTTTGATCGCAAAATCCTGATCATCAATAACTGTTGTATACATATTTTCTTTGTAATGATCCCAATGTCCTGATGTTTCCCATAAATGACGGCTTAACATGATAGGTGTTGAGATTTCAACGTATCCTGCTTTCTGATGAATTTCACGCCAGTAGTCTAATAATGTGTTTTTAAGAACCATACCTTTTGGAAGGAAGAATGGGAATCCAGGCCCTTCTTCTCTCATCATAAACAGACCAAGTTCTTTTCCAAGTTTACGATGGTCACGCTTTCTAGCCTCTTCCATCATTGTAAGGTATACATCTAATTCTGCTTTCTTTGTAAATGCAGTACCATAGATTCTTGTAAGCATCTGATTATGCTCATCTCCACGCCAGTAAGCACCTGCAATACTTGTAAGTTTGAATGCTTTCACTGGTTTTGTAGTCATTAAATGAGGTCCTGCACAAAGATCAACAAATTCACCCTGCTGATAGAAGCTGATCACAGAATCTTCTGGAAGATCTTCAATCAATTCTACTTTGTAAGGTTCATTTCTTTCTTTCATAAATGCAATCGCTTCATCTCTAGGTTTTGTAAAGCTTTTGATTTCAAGATTTTCTTTGACGATCTTCTTCATTTCTTTTTCAATCTTCTCAAGGTCTTCCTGTGTAAATGGAGTATCTTTCTCCATATCATAGTAGAAACCATTGTCGATAGAAGGTCCGATCGCAAGTTTTGTTTCTGGATATAAACGTTTTACTGCCTGAGCTAAAATATGGGATGCTGTATGACGGAATGCGTGTTTTCCTTCATCAGAATCAAATGTTAAGATATTTAATTCGCAGTCTTTGTCAATGACAGTTCTAAGATCAACAACTTCTCCATCAACCTCACCCGCACAGGCAACTCTTGCCAGTCCTTCACTGATATCTTTTGCAATATCAATGACAGCCATATTGTTTTCATACTCTTTTACAGATCCATCTTTTAATGTAATCTTCATCTTCTTGTTCATCCTTTCTTGATATATAACGTTTTATTTATTCCCTCATAAATCTACACAAAGTCATTCTATGCAGGATTCATAATAGAAATAAAAAAATCCCATGGACTAATTAAAATCCATGGGACGAGTTATCGCGGTTCCACCCTGGTTATCTGTTTCATATCCTTCAAATAAAATAATAAACTCCAGAAACAGATCACTTGATTGACGATTAACGGTGTCAACCGGGCTGGTTTGCAGCCACTCCGAGGTGGTCTTCCTTTGTTTATCTGCTTAGGATACTTTCAGCAAATGTATCCCTCTCTGGAAGCTTTCCACAAAGTACTCTTCTCATCAACGTTTTCTTCTTTTTGATTTCTTGTAAATTATAGCATTGTGATTCTATAAAATCAATACAAAAATAGAAAATTATAAATGATTCATTAATAAATAAGCATTCTTTACAACTGCTGCCGCCCATTCTCCGCCAACACAGTAATGTTTGTTCACTGCTGCTGCAGAAGTTCCAGCATAATAACTTCCACCTGGTGTCAGATATTTTTCATGTAATGTTTCTGCAGTTGCTAAAAGTCCAGCTTCTTTCGTTGATTTGTTAATTCCTTTTGCATGATCCGATGTTACACCATATCCGGTCAGATTATTATCTTCCCTCGCACGGCGGCTCGTGCCCCATGCACTTTCATGTGCAGCGATTCCCATCAAAAAGACTGCATTCACATGATATTTTTCTTCTGCCTTGACATAAGCTTTCGCATCATCATACAAAGCAGTTCCTTCCAAGATATGTTTGGCATCTGAAACTGTGATATGACTTAGAGCACTGACATCATTTGGATTAAAATATCTTGTCTGTTCCTCTTTTTTGATCTCTCCTTTGAACTTCTTGATCTGCTTTTTGATCGTCTGAACCTTTTCTTCCATTGGTTTGATCGGAAGTATCTGTTCGTTCTTTAAATACTGATCAAGCTGAATCGTTTCGTTCTTATCAAGCAGCGTTTCAAAATCCGGATGATTGATTCCAAAAACATATTCACTTGCGATCCTTCTCAGATTCTCATCTCCAAATAAATCTGCAAGCTCATATAAATCTTCTCTTAACTGCTCATCTTTTTTTGAAATCTTCATAGAAGGAGTGATCTCCTGCCCATATAAAGCAATCTCCGCCTTGGAATTTGCTGTATACTTTTTGTAAAATTCATTTATAGACTGGGATTTTTGCTGTTCCAGACGAATCTCTTCCTGAATCTTTGCCTTTTGTTTTTTCAGCTGTTTTACTTTCGCCTGTTTATCCTTGATCCTTCCTTCGATCGTGTCAGAAGAACTCTTACTGATCACCTGTGTTGGCATTGGAACGACTTTGTTTGTCTCAGCCTTTTTCTTTGATTTTACCTTCTTTGTCTTGGTATATTTTTTGCTTGTTGTCTTTTTCTTCTGTTGTTCTTTCCTTTGCGTTCTTTTTGTTTCTTGCACCGTTGCTGCTGTTTCGGTAGAAACTTCTGTTGTCACTGTCTGATCGGTCTGTGTATCATCTGCATAAACCGGTATTACAGAGATTGTCATAATCGCGCATACAAATGCTGTCATAATCTTACGTCTCATGATCGCTTCCTCCCTTTGTTTGAACATTGTTATGACATGATCATCTTTCTAATACTCAATTTTATCTGGTAATTTCTACCATACTCCTTTTTGTATAAAAATTCAAGTACGCAGTGTTACGTACTTGTAAATTTTATTCTTTATGATGCAGGAAACATCCTTCCTCATGGGACTCGACCACTCCCACTGCCTGCAGATAGGAATAAATGATCGTTGTCCCGACAAATTTCATTCCACGTTTCTTTAAATCCTTTGAAATCTGATCGGATAATTCTGAGGATGTTTTTCCCGTCTCATGAATGACCTTATGATCTGTAAACTTCCACAAATATTCAGAAAAGGTCCCATATTCTTCCTGGATTTTTATAAAAATAACCGCATTTGATACGGCAGCAGATATTTTTCTTTGGTTTCTTTTAATTTCTTTATTTTCTCTTAATTGTGCTTGTTTCTCCTCATCATATGCACTCACTTTATATACATCAAAATCATCAAACGCTTTTCTGAATGCTTCTCGTTTATTTAACACACACTCCCACGATAATCCTGCCTGAAACGATTCCAAGATCAGCATTTCAAACAATTTATGGTCGTCATAGACAGGCACTCCCCATTCTTTATCGTGATAATCAATATATATCGGATTCTTTGGATTAGCCCAACTGCATCTGTCTTTTCCATCGTGATATTTCATAGAACTGTCTTCCTCCATTATGTTTATTATCGTATACCTGACATCTTTGTCTGATCATCTAAAATCCACATTCACAACCACTATCTCAGCTTTCGTTCCAACCCTCATATTCGGACCAAATAAACCGACACCTGAAGTTACGATCTGATGCGCATTTCCAACCTTACGGTATCCATACGGATTCTTCCAAAACAAATGAATTGTAATATTCCCAGGGAACATCTGTCCATCATGCGTATGCCCGCAAAGATCAAGATCTATTCCTGCCTGATTTAATTCTTCCAACTGCCTTGGCTCATGATCCAGTACGATCACAGGCTTTTTAAGATCCATTCCATTTACCAGTTCTTTAGGAGTCTTACGTCTGTTGATCCCACGGCCTGCTTTCTCAGCATCTGGTCTTCCATAGAGATAGAAACTTTGATCAATACAAACAGATTCATCTCTTAATAACTTCATTCCTGCCCTTTTTACAAATTCATCCATTCTTGGATCACTGACCTTTTTCTCCTGACTGCTGCCAAACGTAAATCCTGCAAGAATCTTTTCATCAATATCATGATTTCCATAAACTGCATAAACACCGTATTGACTCTTTAGCTGTCGAAATATCTTAACCAACTGATCTGGATCATCTAATGCATCATATTCATTATCGAAAATGTCTCCTGCGACCACGATCAGATCTGGACTTTGTTGATTGACTTTCATTACCATCTGTTTCATCTGAGAACATCCAATATTGTATCCAAGATGAAGATCTGCAAGTAAAATGATCTTTAGCTTTTTATGATTTCCTGCTTTTTTATGTATCGTTACATGATAACTTGTTGTCCTGATATTCCTTGCATTACACACTCCGTAAAAACTGGTTGATACGATCAAAATCATACAAATGCTTCCAACAATCCTGAAAACTTTTGGTGTCCGAAACTTTTCCTGATCTGCTTTTACAAAATAGATCAAGATCAGGCGGATCAGATCCGCAATAAGGATCGTAAGCGCCAAATACATCAAAACACTCAGCCAGTAATTACTGATCAGTTTCATAATTCGCCGCATCCTTCCTTGTGGAATCAAAAATGCGATCAGAATACTGAATGCAAAAAATACATAGATCATGACCAAAACTGCTTTGATCCATTTCTTTTTAAAATAAACCTGACAAGTCTCTAACCATTTCAGTATTCGGAATAAGAAATAGACATTTAGCAGCAGATAAAGTGGTGCTAAATATATTGCGATCATCTTATTTTCTGCACCCTCTTTCTTACTATATTTTTATTAATTATTGATCGGATTCATTGTAATCGGATAAACTGTCGCCTGATTTGTCAATGGATCTCGATTCTGATAATCAAACAATAGGATGGTTTTTGTTTCTTTAAAATCTTCATTTACCGCATGATCGAATTGTTCCATATGGGAAAATTTCCGCATATTCTTTTGTCCAAAATATGCAAGCTGTTCATCTTTTAATAAAATCTCGTCGTTGATATAACGAAGCTCGTCCTTTTGTAATGTATAATCTCCTGCAAAATCCGGACGTTTCTTTACATTTTCACGAAGATATAAATCATACGTTAACAACTCTTTATATAATACAAGATTCTCTTCTGCTGTAATGGTTTGTATAAATTCATATAAGATTTCAAATCGGGCAATCCGGCTGTGGCTGACCTTGTCATAACCTTTCTCCTCATAAAATCTGGCAAGTGTATCATATAAAGCAAATGCCGTGTCAAATTCTTTTTCCAACAACCGCAAGGTGTTCGAAAACTGGCTGCTATTATAATAAACTTCCACCATTTCTTCCACTTTCTTTAAAACCAGTACATCTTCATAAGGCAGCCATTTTGTATAAAGGACTTCATAAGGCGGTGTATCTTTATAAACAAGCCCATAGTTTTCTTTTTGTTTTTCCATATAAGAACCTTTTAATACTTTTAAAAAGCCTAACTGTAATTGTTCTGGACGTACTTCATAGACATCCTGAAATGACTTTTTAAAACTTTCAAGATCTTCATAGGGCAGCCCTGCGATCAGATCCAGATGTTGATGTATATTATGTCCAGCATTGATCCTTGTTACGATATCTGCAACTTTCTTAAAATCCATTTTCCTGTGAATCTCAGTGATCGTATCGATGTTCGTTGACTGAACGCCAATCTCTAACTGAATCAGTCCCGGACGCATATCAGAAATCAATTCAATTTCATCATCCTTTAAGACATCTGCTGCCACTTCAAAATGGAAATTGGTAATGCCGTTATCATGTTCCTTTATATAACGCCAGATTTCCATTGCATGATCATGTCGACAGTTAAAGGTACGGTCGACAAATTTGACCTGTGGCACTTTATGATCTAAGAAAAACTGTAATTCCTTTTTAACAAGAGAAAGATCTCGGAAACGCAGGCATTTATCGATCGAAGATAAACAATAACTACATGAAAATGGACAGCCCCTGCTTGATTCATAGTAGATAATCTTATGTTCAAAATCTTCAATATGTTCATATACAAATGGAACCTTGCTTAAATCCATGACTGGGCGCCATGGTGTCTCTACGATCTCATCTTCATTTCTGTATGTAAGTCCCGGAATCTTGCTAAGATCATCTCTCTTTCCATGATAATGATCAAGCACTTCAAGGAATGTAACTTCTCCTTCCCCTTTCATCACACCAGTTACCTGTGGAAGGCGTCTTAAGACTTCTCTCGCATCATAGGAAACTTCCGGTCCTCCAAGCCAGATTGGAACATCCGGCAGTAGTTTATGGATTTCCCTGATCACACGTTCTATGTATTCAATATTCCAGATATAGCAGGAAAAACAAAGAATATCCGGATGTTTCTGATACAGGCTCATCAGGATATCATCCACCTGCTGATTGATCGTATATTCTGCGATCTCCACTTCATCAATATATGGCTTTGCATAGGCACGAAGGCAGTAAACTGCAAGGTTCGAGTGAATATATTTCGAATTAATCGCTGTTAATATTGTATGTTTCTTTGTCATATTATTAATCTCGCACTTTCTTTATTTTGTTTCATTCTGAATATCTTTTTGTTTTGTCTTACTCTGAAAATAGATAAACGAATCCGCCGCATCAAGAATATCACTAAATTCATCTCTTGGTGCGATCTCAATATATTTCTTTAATAAATCTTTCTCTTCTTTCTTATATCTTCCATAAAAAATGTCAAACAGATTATGACCCCGCATATAGGTTTTGATCTCTTCCATATGTTCTTTCATATCTTGCGCTGATGTAAAATCACGTCCCATCATTTGTATCAAATGAACTCCACTTTTGATCCTATGCAGATATTCTCTCCATTTATCATATAAAATCTCATAAAAAGCATCTTCAGATTCTACAACTCCAAGTTTTGACATGATCTCTGGATTTAAAAAATAATTTTCAAAGGAATAATATTTCAAGATCAATACATTTTTCCTTGTCACTTTCGGTAAATGATCAACATCAACAAGATTTCTCTCATCATAATATTTACAAAGCTGTCTTCCAAGCATATCTCGATCCTTACCGTCACTATCACGGATCATTAAAAAACGATCCTTCATATAAAGCTGATTTATATATTTTAAGTTGGCATATGTTTTGATATTTGTACAACTGTTTGTTGTCAGGATCGCTACACGATTTAATCTGCCATCTTCATCATAAATCTCAGAATAGTAATGATTCAACAACAATGGCAATCGGTATTTATCTTGTTTCCCTTCTACGATGAAAACAAAATCAACATTCATAAGATCAGAAGCACTATATCCCAGATCATCTAATACAGAACTAATGTTCGTTTTCTTCTTTGCGACAGAATATGAATCTTCATCCAATATGATCTGACATAATTGTCTACTGCTAAAATTGGCTAATAAATGTGGGGAATGTGTTGTAAAGATCACCTGATTCTTCTGTGCCAGACGATAAAGGATCTCACTGGCTGTCTTTTGCAGCTGCGGATGCAAAAACATCTCTGGTTCCTCTACCAGGATGATCGATGCAAGACTATTCTCATCCATTACATAAGCTTCCAGAAGAGAAAGCATATAAATACTTTTCATTCCACGTCCCAATCGTTCCACAGAAATTGAAATATCACGTTCTTTGTTATAAGCTTCTGCATTAACTTGAAGCATTTGGTCAACATCGTAATTCATAGAGAAAATGATATCCTCAAATCCGCCGTTCTTATGGAAGCTTTCATTGATACGTTTCTCAAACTGGTCAATGTTCATCTCATACAATTTATATTCAAATAGCTTTGCAGCCTCAAATGCATTCAGTTCCTTCGGACTCTTCTGATCGATCAGACCGATACACTGAAAACAATGAGTACATGGTTTCACAGGATCAAACATACAGCAGTTTGTACGCATGATCTTAAGCAAACTGTCTTCCTGTAGCATAAAAAGATCATCCTGTATCTGTTTTAAATTACGGTTCGTTCCAATGAAATAAATGGTTGGAAAAATCTCTCGAATATACTTATTATGTTTCTTCTTACCATCGTAAAACCGCTGTTTGCCTTCTTTATTAGCAATAAACGTAAAGGTGATCTCTTCATTTTTGTAAGATGGAAATTTACTCTCAAAATCCTTTTTCCAAAGATCGTATTTTTTATACTGGCTCACCATACCATTTTTATGGAAAATATGAAGATCTTCTTCTGTAATGGATAATATAAATCCAATCTCTATATTTTGCATTGTCTCGTTAAAATCATCCAATGAGATTTCATAAGATCCTTCGACTGCACGCAAGGCATGAAGGATGGATGATTTTCCTGTATTATTCTTTCCAACAAGAATCAGAGCATTCTGGATATCTGATATTTCCATATGCCGGATTGATTTAAAATTCTTAATTGATAGATATTTAATTTCCATAAGATGCTCCTTCCTTTTTATCTTTATTATCTCACGAATCATCTTGGAAATCTATATTCTATTATAAATAACATTCTGGCCGTCTTGTTGAGAAATATGGTTTGCTTTCTCTTAATTTATCTGCTTTGCTAAGATCGATCTCACATTCAATAAGCTGCTGCCTGTCATCTGCCTTAAAGATCACATCTCCATCTGGACCAACAAGTAGTGATTCTCCTGCAAATCCCATATGATCTTCTTTTCCAACACGGTTGCACATCGCGATAAACACCTGATTTTGCATTGCCTGTACACGGATTTCCCATTCAAACATTTCCATTGGTTCATCTTTTGTATTAGCTGTCGGAATAATGATCAGATCGGCTCCTTTTAAAGTTGTCGTTCGAATACTTTCTGGAAGGTGTCTGTCATAACAGATCACAATTCCGATCTTGCCAAACGGTGTATCAAAAACCTGAAACCCTTCTTCGGATGGTGTGTAGTAATCCTGTTCATAAAAATTTGGGGCCTGTGCAATATGCACCATCTTAGAACGGCCTTCAAGTTCTCCTTTGGGGTTGATCCATAAAGAAGTATCATAACGTTTTTGATTTTCTTCAAAATAAACATTCGGAGATAAATAATAGTGATGCTGTTTTGCTTTTTCTTTCAATAATTGTATCTCCTTGCTATGAGTCGTCATACAATATTTTGTTGCATCTTTCTTTTCATACTTCGGAAAAAATGGGGATAGTTGAATTTCAGGGAAAAACAAAAGATCACTGTCTTTTGCCCGATCACAGTATTTTAGGGAAGTTTCTAAATTGTAGTTGATATCGTCAGTCATCTGCATCTGTGCCATTGCAAGTTTCATCTTAATTATCTCCTTGTCTTTTATTTTTGCGATCTTTATTATCTCATTTTTATATGTTAAAATCCAGTCACAAACAGCCATATATTTAGAAATGTTACGATCAGTGCAATCATAAAAAGTAAGATCTTTAATCGTTTCGAATTCACGTATTTCCCCATGACTTTCTTTGAGGATGTCAGATAAATCTGAGTAAAAATCGTAATCGGAAGTTGAACTGCCAAAAACATCTGGGAATAGATCAATCCATCGAATGGAGCTTTTATCAGTAAAATAATCAATGTTGCCGGAATCATCGTAATAAGAACTCCTAATTTCGTATCTTTATGATGAATATCATAAGGATGATCATAAATTCCAGAAAAAATCGTTCCGCCGGCCATTCCTGCTGTAATACTTGATGAGATTCCAGCAAGCAATAATGCAAGTGCAAAAATAATCGATGCTGCATTTCCAAGAAGTGGTGTTAACATGGAACCAGCTAAATGAATATCATCAATAGAATGACCATTTCCATGATATAAAGTAGCTGCTGCCATTAAGATCATTGCACTGTTGATCGCCCATCCTATGATCATGGAAAATAAGGTATCCTTAAATTCGTATTTTAATTGTTGTTCTATCACGTTTTCATCTTTTAGATTCCATTCTCTACTCTGAATGATCTCTGAGTGTAAAAACAGATTATGTGGCATCACAACTGCTCCTAGAACACTCATAACAACTGGAAGTGAACCTTTTGGAACTTCTGGCTTTACCCATCCGATCAGTGCCTGTTTCCATTCAATATCTGCAATACAGATTTCAAACAGGAATGAAAACCCGATCAATGATACAAATAAGATGATCAGTTTCTCGATTCTGCTATAGGCATTTGTAAACTGACAGATCAACACGATCCCTAAAATGATAAATGTACCAATTTTTACTGGAATATGGAACAGCATTTCTAATGCCATTGCACCACCTAAAAGTTCTGCCATTGCGGTTGCAATCGATGCTGCGACTGCTGTTAATAAAATGATATTCTTAAGACCTTTGTTGATATACAGACTTGTTGCTTCTGATAAACATTTTCCTGTGACGATTCCTAGATGGGCTGCATTATGCTGTAAGATAATGAGCATGATCGTTGATAATGTGACCATCCATAATAACGTATATCCATAACCGGAACCTGCTGCGATATTACTTGCCCAGTTTCCGGGATCTATAAAACCTACAGTGACTAATAAACCTGGGCCGATATACCTTAAGAAGTTCATTGTTTCTTTTGTTGATGATTTAAATAATTGCATCATACACGAAATGTTCCTTTCTTTTTATTTTTGTTCTAGTTAGTCTTAACTAATTATTATTATACATAGAAGGGGAAAGTTTGCAAGCTTTGTGAAAAATTGATAGAATAAGTCATGTATTATTTTCATTTACTGCTACTGAATAGCCGTAAATGGTATGCTAAACATATAAGAAACAGGTGAATTTTATGAAATCATTACCATATTATGACGATCTGACTGCAAGACAGACGATCAAATTACGTGAACTTATTAAAACACTTCCGCCTTTTGCAAAAGAATTTTTCCGTGCAATTGATTCTACCACACAAGTAAGAACTCGAATTGCTTATGCATATGATCTGAGAGTGTTCTTTCATTTTCTGATCGATGAAAATCCTGCTTACCGTAATTACTCTGTGCTGGATTTTAAAGTAAGTGATCTTGATAAGATTGAATCCGTTGATCTGGAAGAATATATGGAATATTTAAAGGTTTACATTTCGGAAGAACAACATAAACATATGCAGAATACTGAACAAGGTGTTTTTCGTAAGATGTCTGCACTCCGTTCTTTTTACGGATATTTTTACAAACGACAGCTGATTGAGAAAAATCCAACATTGCTTGTTGATATGCCAAAAATCCGTGAGAAGGAAATTATCCGTTTAGAAGCCGATGAAGTTGCTTCTTTGCTTGATTTTGTAGAACACGGTGGTGACCATTTGACTGGACAGAAACTTGCTTATTATGAAAAGACCAAGGAACGTGATCTTGCGATCATTACACTTCTTCTTGGAACTGGAATCCGTGTATCTGAATTAGTGGGTCTAAACGTTGATGATGTTGATTTCCGCAATAATGGTCTTCATCTGATCCGAAAAGGACGAAAAGAAATGACCGTTTATTTTGGAAATGAAGTTGCAGATGCTTTAGAGCAATATATTGAGGGCAGCAGAAAACTCATCATTCCAAAGGAAGGACATGAAGATGCTTTATTTTATTCTATGCAAAGACGAAGAATTGGTGTGCAGGCGGTCCAGAATCTTGTGAAAAAATATGCGAAGGAAGTTACTCCACTAAAGAAGATCACTCCTCATAAACTACGTAGTACTTATGGTACTGCTCTTTATCAGGAGACCGATGATATTTATCTTGTGGCAGAAGTTCTTGGACACTCTGATGTTAATACGACTCGAAAACATTATGCGGCAATGTCTGATACGAGACGGCGTCAAGCAGCAGGGAAAGTTGTATTGAGGGAATCTGCTTCGCATAAAGCGGACCAGAACCATTAAATAAAAAGCAGAAATATTCAAGAATCTAAGTATTTATAGCTCTGATTCATAGAATATTTCTGCTTTCTTAATCTACTTATTTTTTAATTTTTACTTTTTTCACTGAACTCCATTTAGAATAAATTGTTTTCTTTCCAGACTTTTTCATACATCTGATTCTTACATAGTAAGTCTTTTTCTTTTTCAGCTTTTTGATCGTTGCTGATACTGCTTTATTTTTTTTGATATTAACTGTTTTCACTCCGGATTTGAAGTTCTTCTTCATAGAATACTGAATCTGGTAACCTGTTGCCTTGGTGTTTTTCTTCCACCTAATCTTTGCTTTCTTTCCTTTGATATTCTGAACTTTTAAGACATTTGTTCCAGAAACTGTGATTGCAGTTGTGGTAGAAGGTTTCTTTGTTGCTGGAGTGGATGGTTTGATCTGTCCACCGACCTGATCTTGCTGTTTGTCTCCTGCGTTGTCTTTGTTTCCCTGATCAGGTTTCTGATGATTTCCATGATCTCCATCGTTGCTATCTCCAGAATCTGGTTTTTCTGGATCAGTGGTTCCTGAATTATTGTCATCTTTTACTGTTAGCGATGGGGATTTTCCTTTTAGCGTGATGAGAATCGGATTTCTGTAAAATTCATTTTGTGTAACATCTTCATCTCTTTGTTCCCCTAGTACACCGTATCTTGCATTTCCACTTGCCCAAAGTGATCCATCTGTTTTCAGATAAAAACTACTTTCATAGGAGTAATAGCTTGCATTCTTTACCTGATCTGCAATCTGTACTGGATTGGCTTCAACCATATAAAAATTCTTTGAATCATATGCACCCGTGTTTGGTTCTTTGCCATTTGCAAAGATTCCATAGAAATTTGATCCCCACATATATAGCTTTTTATCATTTGTGATTGCTGCATATGCTCCTGAAATTCCTTTAAAATTTTCTGTTTTTACAATTTCATTTACATTGCTAATGTTCATTTTGGTTGGTGTTAATACATATGAATCTTCCCAAGAACTATTTCCATAAGTTCCAAGACCAGCTTCACCTTTGCTATTAAGTCCCCAACTATATACTTCTCCAGATTTTGTAACTGCAAATGAAGTTGCTCCGCTTTCATATGATTTTATATTTGATAAAATCATTTTCGGTATCGTTTTATCTTCTGAATCATTTCTTCCTGCATAATTTTCATCCATATCAGAATAATACCATGCATATAAATCTCCATTTCCATTTAAAGCTGTATACCCTGCCTGACTAAATTGAATTTTTGTGATCTGCCCTGAAATATGTTCTATATTCTTGACTTCTTCTGGTGTATAATGTGTCATCTGATCCATATATTCGTAAATATTTCCCCACGCATAAACTTTTCCAAAAGATGTTATTGCTGTTGTTGTTGATCCGCATATACTTACATCGGAAACATCTGAAATTCCATTTACCTTCTGTGGTGTATTATAGCTTTTCGAGTTATCAGAATTTTCACCGATTCCAAGCCCATAGGCACTATTATCACCCCACATGTAAAGATCTCCATACTCTGTAATGGCTGCTGTTTTATTCCAGCCTTTATTCGATAGAATTACTTTTTTCACCCGTTTTGGTATGTTTACTTGTCTTGGGAAAAAATTATTAAGTTCACAATCACCGATTCCTAATTCACCGTTCGTGTCACATCCCCACATCCATAATGTTCCATCATTTTTAATCGCCGCATAATAAGTATCTGTAAGTACAAATTCTTTTACATTTGTCATAAATACTGATGGAGTTTTTGGTGTATACAGACTTGAATCAATCGCATGATATTTGTCCATTGCCGCCATAGATCCCCAAGTCCACAAATCTCCGTTCTTCATCAATGCTGCGGAATAGTACCCAGCTGTCTGAATGTCTTTGATATTTTTTGTAATCTCAACGTCTTCCTGTGTCGGTACATATTGTTGTTGTGCTGCTTTTACTGGTGTCACAATTGTCAATGCCATCACTAGCGAAAGAGCAAATGACAGACATTGTTTGATCATCCCTTTTCTTCTTTTTTCCATACGCATTCTCCTTGTTTCTTACTTGATTGACAACTCCCCTTTGTCTCTTTTATTATACACGAAAGAGACTATGTCTGAAATACGAATCAAAAATTTTCTTTGATAGCTTTTTTATAAATGAGGAATAAAATCATTCGTACTTCATTGCTATTTTTTATTAATTATAGTAAAATTGGTATAGTTTGATTCTATAGGAATCGTATCAAAAATGAATGAAAATAAAGGAAGTGCAGAAAATGGAAACTATCGGAAGAAATGATGCATGCTGGTGTGGCAGTGGAAAAAAATACAAAAAATGCCACTGTCAGTTTGATGAGAAATTAAAAGAATTACAGCAAGAAGGACATATCATCCCATCTCACGATATGATCAAAACTCCAGAACAGATTGAGAAAATCAAAGAAAGTGGAAAGATCAATATCGCTGTTTTGGATTACGTTGCAGAACATATTAAAGCTGGAGTTACAACACAGCAGATTGATGATTGGGTATATGAACAGACAACATCTCGTGGTGCAATCCCTGCTCCATTAAATTATGAAGGATTTCCTAAGAGCGTTTGTACTTCAGTAAATGATCAAGTATGTCACGGAATTCCTTCAGAAGATGTCGTTTTACAGGAAGGTGATATCATCAACGTCGATGTTTCTACGATCTATCACGGATATTTCTCAGATTCTTCTCGTATGTTCTGTATTGGTGAAGTTTCTAAAGAAAAGAAAAAATTAGTTGATGTTACAAAAGAATGTGTTGAGATTGGTCTTAAGAATGTAAAACCTTGGGGACTTCTCGGCGATATGGGACATGCCGTGCATATGCATGCTGTAGAAAATGGTTACACTGTTGTCAAAGAAATCGGGGGACATGGTGTTGGTCTTCAGTTCCATGAAGATCCTTATGTAAGCTATGTTTCTGAACCTGGTACTGGTATGGTTATGGCTCCCGGTATGATGTTTACGATCGAACCAATGGTTAATATGGGTACCGACGAGTTTTATGTTGATGAAGTTGACGAATGGCAGATCTATACCGATGATGGACAGCCTTCTGCACAGTGGGAAGTTCAGGTTCTTGTAACAGAAGATGGTTACGAACTGATTGCTTATTAACATTCTGATATAAGTTCAAATACTATTAAAAAAATGAAGTATTATGAATAAATAACGTTCATAATACTTCATTTTTGCTATTTTAATATCTTTATATTACTCCATGCACTATAATGTAATTGCTTTCCGTCTACTTTATACGCACGAATTCTTACATAATATGACGACTTCCTTTTCATTCCATAAATCTTAGGATTGAACTTATCAGTTGAAATTTCTTTTATCTTAGACTTGTTCTTCTTAAATTTCTTAGATGTAGAGATTTGAATCTTATAACCATCTGCTTTTTTATTTTTCTTCCATACAATTTTGTATCTTGTACTTTGAGATTTCTTTATATTACTGATCACTGGAGCCTTCAAATATAAAATCTTTTTTGTAGTACTTTTTGTTCCGGTTGACTCTATATACTCAATGGAATTAGAAGCATATGCATAAATCTTATATTGATATTTCTTACCATTCTCTACTGTTTTGTCTGTATATTGATTTTCTTTTACTATTTTTAGATCTTTCCACTTACTATTTCCTAATTTTCTCTGAATACGATATCCATGTGCATTATTTACTTTTTTCCATTGAACTTTAATTCCTTTGTTCGTATTCAATATATTCATGATTTTTGGAACAGAAAGATATTTGGGTAATGCTGGTCCTGGATCTATGATATCTTCTGGCCAATCTATGATATCTTCTGACCAGTTGCTTTCTATATTAGTTTCTGTATTTTGTTCTTCATTCTTTTCTTCTGCAAATACATCACAGTCATACGAATTTACGTTACAACTTATTAATATAGCTAATGAAATAACCACGATACTTCCATATTTTATGAATTTTTTCATCTTTTTACCCCTTCTTTTTTGTCGGTAGTGTCAAAAACTACCTATTTTTATTGTTTAAAATTCCTGTTAAACCTTGAT
>OGRS01000076.1_pt1 | contig 99558 bp, 77 predicted proteins | sample 1553561 | NCBI WGS metagenome assembly OGRS01 (sample SAMEA2580103, study PRJEB22360) | human gut metagenome | biome: human gut; feature: human-associated habitat; material: faeces | place: Denmark | collected 2008/2010
GTTTCTGATGAGCTTTATAGTTGGTCCATTTCTCAGCTATCGGGCCTTCAGGAATCTTAGAGTCGATTATCTTAGTCATAATAATGTTAGTTTTTAAGTTTTTTAGTTTTTAAGTTTTAAGTTTGTAGTTTGTCAGTTTTTAAGTTCGTTCGTTATCAGAGTTCAAAAACTCATAAACTCAAGAACTCATAAACTCATAAACTTACCAACTCAAAAACTTATCACAAATTCTTTACGAAAAATACGATTGCCACTAAAGCAAATCCCAGAACAATAACAGTTGAATAAATGTTAGAGATGCATTTCCAACGGTTAATCCAAATTGTATTGTTCCAGCCCAAAGTCTGCATTGCGCTCCAGAAACCGTGAGTCAGGTGGAACCACAAAGCTGCCAACCATACCAGGTAAAGCACGAAGAATACCGGATTAGAGAAGGTTTGCATGATGTAGCCGTAACCATCGGCTGCATGAAGACCGCCTAACATCGGGTTACCTACGATTTCAGCAAACTGCATTTTGTACCAGAAGTTTGCAAAGTGTAATGCCAAGCCAAGGATTACGATAATACCCAGCACGAGCATGTTTTGAGAAGCCCATTCTACTCCTTTCGGTTTAGCTGTTACCGCATAACGTTCGTTACCACGAGCGGCACGGTTTTGCATGGTCAACCAGAAAGCATAAAGGATGTGAATCACAAACAAGGCAGCCAAGCCCATAGTAGCAACCAATGCGTACCAGTTTGCTCCAAGGAACTCACAAACCATGTTATATGCTTCGCCCGAGAACAAAGCAACAAGGTTCATCGCCATGTGAAATGTTAGAAACAGGACAAGGGCGATACCAGTTACACTCATCACCACTTTCCTTCCAATAGATGAATTACTTAACCACATAAATGATTGATTTTAAATTATTTAATTGTTTGAAATAAAGTTTCTTTATCTATAGTTCAATGTATGATGCAAAATTAGAAGTTTTCCCTATATAATACAAGGGATTACGGAAATAATTCTTTATTTAGGAATGAGGCTTCTGTTCGGGGAACGAGGCTTTTTTTAGGGGACGAGGATATAGGAGACTAGTTGACCAGGCTTTCCTTCCGGATGAATTCTGGTATCTAGAGCCCAGCCAACTAATATCTAAACCTGATGCCTGGTCAACTAAAAGTGTGAAGGGCATGAAGAAAAAAACGTTTTTTCAGGGAATAAACTGTAAACAGAAGTTCTGTTTTTACAGCCAAAGCTTTTGTTTTTACAGCCAAAGGCTCTGTTTTTACAGCCAAAGGCTTTGTTTATAGATTTTCTCGGTAAGTTCTGGTTTTTCTGAGGGAAAGAAAAGAAGAAAGGGGCTGTATCAAAACAATTAACTTACAATCAAGTTGTTTTGATACAGCCCCCTAAGTCAGGTCAAGAAGTACAAAGTGTTAATCAAGCAAACTTAGCCTGACTTAATTCATGAGCATACTTATGAATTTTAAAAACGTTTCGGGAAATTCAAGCCGGGCTGTCCAAGCAGTTCAACGGCTTTCTGCATACTGTCGCTCAACGAGTTGATTACACGAAAATACTCGTTCATATCCCATAAGTCGCGGGCTATCAAGGCTTTTAGCTGGGTCTTGATTAAAGGGAGCGCGATGCGGTATTGCTCTTCGGAGTAAGTCGCTCCGTTGGCTTTACCTAAAGCCACCAACTCATCCAGCATAGCGTCGGTTACCTGAAAATCGCGATCGAAGCGTTCAAAGGTTTTATATTTCTTCTTCCATGCAGCCCGATGACGGTCAATCAGCTTCAAGTTGAGCTGAACGATGGCTCCCTTATCGCGCAGGCTGAGGTAATAATCGGTATACATGGTGGTGTCAATCGGAACAAAATAATCGGGCATAATGCCTCCACCACCATAAACCGTACGCCCCAGTTTAAGTGTGCGTGCCTTCAGCGAGTCGGGGAAATGAATGCTGTCGGCACTGAGCATTTCGCCCCGGTTATACCGTTCGATAAGGTCTCTATTATATTGTTCCACACTTTCATAGGGCTTCTGGATGCAGCGTCCGGAAGGGGTGTAATAACGAGCTACCGTGAGACGGATCATGGAGCCGTCGGGCAGGTCGATGGGACGCTGTACCAAACCTTTTCCGAAGGTACGGCGACCTACAACAATTCCCCGGTCCCAGTCTTGGATAGCCCCGGTTACAATCTCACTGGCTGATGCAGAATACTCATCGACCAATACGACTAACCGCCCATTCAGGAAATCACCGTCGCCCTTAGCTTCGAACTCGGAACGCGGATTGCGCCGGCCCTCGGTATAGACAATCAGTTCTTTCTTACCCAGCAACTGGTCGCACACTTCAATGGCTGCATTTAAGTAGCCGCCACCATTTCCCTGCAAGTCTAAAATCAGGTCTTTCATGCCCTGTGACTGAAGTTTATGAAGCGCAGTACGGAACTCGTCGCCTGTGGTAGCAGCAAAACGGCTGATACGGATGTATCCGGTAGTAGAATTAACCATATAAGTGGCATCGAGACTGTAAACGGGAATCTTGTCGCGCTTGATGGTAAAAGGAAGCAATTCATTTACCCCATTACGCTGTACTTTCACATTCACTTTCGAGCCTTTCGGTCCACGCAACCGGCGCATGACGTCTTCAGTACTCATCTTTACTCCGGCAATCACGGTATCGTTTACCTGAATGATGCGGTCGCCTGCCAAGATGCCTACTTTCTCTGAAGGACCTCCCGACACGGGCTGGATGACAAACAGGGTATCGGTAGCCATATTAAACTGAATACCGATGCCGTCGAAATTTCCCTGAAGCGGTTCGTTCAGGCGTTTCACTTCTTCGGGGTCGGCATAAGTGGAGTGAGGATCGAGCTCTTCGAGCATACGGATAATGGCTGCTTCTACGAGCTTGCCTTCATCTACTTTATCTACATAAAGATTGGAGATGGCAAACTCCGCCAGCTGAAGCTTCCGCGAAGGGGAATTCAGCAATTTGTTTTGGGCATGAGCTCCGATGAACAGGGAGCAAATGAATAGGGTGAACAGTTTTTTCATTGGTCTCTAACTTTTAAATCCATACCTTCCGGCAAGAAAGGTGTAACGTCTTTACCGAACTGAAGCAGTTCACGCACGATGGTAGAACTGACCGAAGTCAGTTCCGGCTCCGTAAACAAAAGAATCGTCTCAATACCGGAAAGTTTCCGGTTAACATCGGCAATGGTTTCCTCATATTCAAAATCGCGTACGGTACGAATACCGCGGATAATCACCTGCGCCTGACGCTCCATGGCAAAATCAATGGTCAGTCCGTCATAAGCTTCCACCTTTACACGCGGCTCATCAGCATACAGTTTCCGGATCATCTCCACACGCTGTTCGGTGGGGAAGCAAGTTCGCTTGCTTTCATTGATACCGATGCTAATTATGACTTCGTCCATAAAAGTCAATGCACGCTTCACCACCGAGTAATGTCCGACGGTAAACGGGTCGAACGTGCCGGGAAATATTGCTCTCATAATTAAAAATTAAAAATGAAGGATGAAAAATGAAAAATGAATAATGAATAATTAAAAATGAAGGATGAGAAGGATGGAAAACAAATCTTTATTCTTCATTTTTAATTAATCATCAATCAAGTCTTCCTCAATTACCAAGTTTTCTATAATAAAGTTTTGACGTTCCATGGTATTCTTTCCCATGTAAAACTCCAGCAGTTCCTGTACCGCATCGGTTTTACGGAGAGAGACTTGCTCCAGACGCATGTCTTTTCCGATAAATCCCCGGAACTCATCGGGAGAGATTTCCCCCAAACCCTTGAATCGGGTAATTTCCGGATTGGGCGCAAGCTTTTCGATGGCTGCCAGACGTTCTTCCTCAGAATAGCAATAAATGGTTTCGTACTTTCCCTTCTTGCGGTTACGCACACGGAAAAGAGGGGTCTGTAAAATATAAACGTGCCCTTTCTTAATCAAGTCGGGGAAGAACTGTAAGAAGAAGGTTATCATAAGCAGACGGATGTGCATGCCATCGACATCGGCATCGGTTGCCACAATGACCTTATTATAGCGCAAGCCATCGAGCCCGTCTTCGATATTCAAAGCAGCCTGAAGGAGATTAAACTCTTCGTTTTCGTATACCACCTTCTTGGTCAGTCCGAACGAATTCAGCGGCTTTCCGCGCAAGCTGAATACCGCCTGCGTATTCACATCGCGGCTCTTGGTAATGGAACCGCTTGCCGAATCTCCCTCGGTAATAAAGATGGCGCTTTCCAGACGCGGGTCGTCTTCATCCTCATCCTCTTTCTTTCCGCCTTTGACATCGTTCAGGTGGATGCGGCAATCGCGCAACTTACGGTTATGCAGGTTGGCTTTCTTGGCACGCTCGCGGGCTATCTTGGTAACACCGGATATGGCTTTGCGCTCTTTTTCCGACTCCTGTATTTTCTGGAGCATGATTTCTGCCACGTCGGCATGTTTATGAAGGTAGTTATCGACCTGCTCTTTGATAAAATCGCCGATAAACTTATTCACACTGATGCCCGAAAGGGGATAGGGATGACCATCCGAATCTTTTTCGGGTGCCATGGTAAGCGAACCCAACTTGATTTTGGTCTGACTTTCAAATGTAGGTTCAATAACATTGATGGCAATGGCTGCTACAAGTCCGTTACGGATGTCCTGTAACTCCAAGTTTTTTCCGTAAAACTCCTTGATGGTGCGGGCAATATGTTCTTTAAAGGCGCTTTGATGGGTACCGCCCTGCGTGGTATGCTGACCGTTGACGAAAGAATAATATTCCTCGCCATACTGCGGACTATGGGTGAAGGCGATTTCGATATCCTCATCTTTTAAGTGAATGATGGGATAGAGTCCTTGCGCCGTCATGTTGTCGTTCAGCAAATCTTCCAGTCCGTTGCGGCTGATGATGCGGTGACCATTATAATAAATAGCCAGTCCGGTATTGAGGTAGGTGTAGTTACGCAACATCACTTCAATAAATTCCGGACGGAAATGGTAGTTTAAAAAGAGAGTATTATCGGGTTCGAAATAAATTGACGTACCGTTTTCTTCCTCGGTAGAGCTGGTGACGTCGCTCACCAGGTCTCCTTTTTCGAACACAGCTTCACGCTGCTGTCCGTCGCGTATGCTTCGTGCGATGAAGCGCGCACTGAGGGCATTGACCGCTTTGGCACCGACTCCGTTTAAGCCGACGCTTTTCTTAAATGCTTTCGTATCGTATTTTCCACCTGTATTCAGCATGGAAACAGCATCGACCAAACTTCCCAAGGGAATGCCGCGACCGTAGTCGCGTACGGATACCCGCAAATTGTCATCTATCTGGATGTCAATCCGCTTTCCGGCTCCCATCTTAAACTCATCGATGCTGTTGTCTATGACTTCCTTCAGCAAGACATAGATGCCGTCTTCAGCTTGTGAGCCGTCGCCCAAACGACCGATGTACATACCGGGACGGGTACGCACGTGTTCCATGTCGCTCAGGTGGCGTATGTTTTCCTCCGTATATGAAACGGGATTTTCCATATGTGTTGAGTTTTTGAGTTTTGAGTTCTTGAGTTTGTTAGTTTATGAGTTGATGAGTTCTTGAGTCTTTTAGGTAACGAGTTGACGAGGCTTTAGACACTAAAGCATTTTAGAATCTTGTCAACTTATTAACTAATAAACTTATCAACTAATAAATACCTTTTTATAGGCACGGCGACGTTTATGCTGCACTGATTCGAAAGCGCTCCACTGCGCCTGCACCTTCTTATTCAATTCAAGTTCAGGGTTACTTTCTCCGTATTCAAATCCCATCTGCTGATATACCGGAACCAAATCGTAGAACAACAGGGCATTGACCCCCTTGCTCTGATATTCTGGCTTCACACCGACCAAAAGAAGATCGAGCACCTTGGGTTTCTTGATAAACAAGGCTTTGAGCAAGTGGTACCATCCGAAAGGAAGCATCTTTCCCTTGGCTTTCTGCAAAGCCTGCGACAAAGAAGGCATGGATATACCTACTGCCACCAGGTTTTCATTTTCATCTTCTACCAGCGACACCATGCGCAAGTCAATAAGCGGAAGATACATCTTTATATATTGGTCTATCTGACGCTGGGTCATCTGAGAATAGCCGTAAAGAGGAGCATAAGCTTCGTTTATCAAATCGAAGATTTTCTGACCGTAGTTTTTCTCCTTGATTTCGCTTCGCTTGAGCTTCTTGATCTTGAGCTTGTATTTCTGTAAAATAATTTCTGAGATACGAACGAATTTTTCAGGCAGTTTTTCAGGCACCATCAACTTAAATTCTACCCAGTCGGCTTCTTTCTCGAAACCTAATTTTTCCATATGAACAGGATAATAAGGGTAGTTGTAAATGGTTGACATGGTGCTCAGCTGGTCATATCCTTCAACCAGCATGCCTTCTGCATCCATATCGGTAAATCCTAACGGACCGACCATGGCTTCCATGCCACGCTCTTTACCCCAGCTTTCTACTTGCTTTAACAACGCTTCCGAAACCTCTGTATCGTCTACGAAGTCAATCCATCCGAAACGGACTTCTTTTTTATTCCATGTTTCATTGGCGCGGTGATTGATGATAGCTGCCACACGGCCAGCCACCTTTCCATCCTTATATGCCAAAAAATAATCGGCCTCGCAAAATTCGAACGCAGCGTTTTTTTGAGGGCTAAATGTATTCAGCATATCATCGTACAAATCGGGTACGGAATAAGGATTGTTTTTATACAACTCGTAATTGAAACGGATAAATGTTTTTAGCTCTTTTTTAGAACTTACTTTCTTGATAGTAACCATCAGTTATGTTTTCCTATGAAATATTTCAGGCTGTAAAGATAGTATTTTTTATCCGAAGAAACCTTCTCTTCCTTTCGTTTTTCTATTTCACCGGAATTATCCTTTGTTTCTTTTTTAGCTATAAGAAAGCGAAAGCAGTTATTAAGCACACATAAAGAAAGACAAACCAACCTTTACCGCGCTATATTTAAATAAAACAAAGACTTCACCGAACAACACAACAAAGCCTAAACACGCGAGAATTTAAAAAACAGCATGCAGCCGTCCATCCCTCCGCTTTTTTCAATTCTCAAGCGCCAATCTCTTTAAGCGAACAGGCGGTATGCACAAAATCCCTGTGAAACAAAGTTAGAGGTTTTTGACTTACTCCGCTCAAGTAAGCCGGAAAATCTTTACATTTGTAGAAAAATAATATTGCCCATGGTATTAAACTATATTTGGATTGCCTTCTTCGGCATTGCTTTTTTAGTGGCATCGGCCCGCCTGATTTTCTTTGGCGATACCGAGGTGTTTCCGGCTATTATCAGCTCTACGTTTGATTCTTCGAAAACAGCGTTTGAAATCTCTATCGGACTGACGGGGGTGCTTTCGCTCTGGCTCGGTATTATGAAGATAGGCGAACAAGGTGGGATTATCAACTGGGTTTCACGCGTACTCAGTCCGTTATTCTGTAAACTGTTTCCTGACATTCCGAAAGGACATCCCGTAACGGGAAGTATTTTCATGAATCTTGCCGCCAATATGCTGGGACTGGATAATGCCGCCACACCGCTCGGCTTGAAAGCTATGGAGGGGCTGCAAGAACTGAATCCGAAAAAAGACACGGCAAGTAATCCGATGATTATGTTCTTAGTGCTGAATACTTCCGGACTGACATTAATTCCTATCAGCATCATGGTTTACCGCGCCCAGATGGGAGCTGCCCAGCCTACGGATGTGTTCGTCCCTCTTTTGCTGGCTACCTTCTTTTCTACGCTTGCCGGGATTATTGCCGTCAGCCTATACCAGCGCATCAATCTGCTCAACCGCACTATCCTGTTGTTTTTAGGTGGAGCCAGCTTGTTTATCGCCGGAATGATTTACTTTTTCACTACGCTTTCACGGAGTCAGATTGATGTATATTCTTCTACTACGGCAAATGTCTTCTTGTTTTTAATTATCATCAGCTTTATCTTTGCCGGGGTACGGAAAAAGATTAATGTGTATGATACTTTTGTAGAAGGTGCTAAAGAGGGTTTTTCAACTGCCATACGTATTATCCCGTACCTGATTGCCATGCTGGTTGCCATCGGGGTGTTCCGCGCTTCCGGCGGCATGGAGTATGTAATTCAAGGGGTGGCGTATGGAGTTAATCTCTGTGGAATAGACAGCGAGTTTGTAGGTGCACTGCCCACTGCACTCATGAAACCGCTCAGCGGAAGTGGGGCACGCGGCTTGATGGTGGATGCAATGAATACGTACGGGGCTGATTCGTTCGTGGGACGACTGGCGTGCGTATTCCAGGGTTCTACCGACACTACGTTTTATATCCTTGCCGTATATTTCGGCAGCGTAGGTGTAATTCGTACCCGCCATGCCGTTCCCTGTGGATTGCTCGCCGACTTTGCCGGAATCGTCTCTGCCATCTTTATCTGTTACCTTTTCTTTAGGTAACGAGGCTACAGTTCAGTTGACAAGGCTTCAGGTGACGAATTAACAGGGTTCTAAAATACTTTTAGTATCTAAAGCCTCGTCAACTCAAAAAATTCAAAAAACTCAAAAAACTCAAACATATGATTACCTATCAAACCGAGGGCGTAGAAATGCCCGACATCAAGAAACGTGAAACCACTGCATGGATTAAAGCAGTGGCAGAAAGCTACGGAAAACGTGTAGGAGAAATAGCTTACATCTTCTGTTCTGACGAAAAGATTTTAGAGGTAAACCGCCAGTATCTGCAACATGACTATTACACGGACATTATCACCTTTGACTATTGCGAAGGAAACCGGATAGCAGGCGATCTCTTCATCAGCCTTGACACCGTCCGCACCAATGCCGAACAGTTTGGTACAGCCTACGAAACCGAACTTCACCGCGTCATCATCCACGGCATCCTGCACCTGTGCGGCATTAACGACAAAGGTCCGGGCGAACGGGAAATCATGGAGGCGGAAGAAAATAAAGCCCTCGCCTTGCGCAATACACTGAAGGTATAATCAGGAGCTTCCGTCCCTCCCATTTACAAAGAAACAGGCTCTTTGCGGATTCAAAGAGTTTACCGGTAAGGCTGCTATAATTAGCGGTCTTACCGTTTTTTTTAAGTTCAGCCCAATGGCTGGCAATCTGTTTTTAAAGAACACACTACCCTCACCTTTCACTGTCTTTAAATAAGACAGGATGCGGTTCGGCATAGTCAAATCAGAAAAACAAGTTTTTCTTTTGCCTCTGCTCTCACCTTTCACTATCTTTGTCACACGAAGATAGGATGCGGTTCGGCAGTGCTTCACCCAAAAGCAAGCTTTTGGCTTGCTACTGCCCTCACCTTTCACTATCTTTGTACCCGATATAAAACGAAAAGAATCAATGGATTTTAAGTACGACGTTATTGTAATCGGAGCCGGACATGCCGGCTGCGAGGCAGCGGCGGCAGCAGCTAACCTCGGTTCGAAAACCTGTCTCATCACCATGGACATGAACAAAATCGGACAGATGAGCTGTAACCCTGCCGTGGGCGGTATTGCCAAAGGACAAATTGTCCGCGAAATTGATGCATTGGGCGGCTACATGGGAATCGTGACTGACCGCACCGCTATCCAGTTCCGCATGCTGAACCGCTCAAAAGGACCTGCCATGTGGAGCCCGCGCGCACAGTGCGACCGCGCCAAGTTTATCTGGACTTGGAGAGAAATCTTGGAGAATATACCCAACCTGCATATCTGGCAAGATACCGTAGAAGAATTGCTCGTGGAAAACGGGGAAGTAACCGGACTGGTTACTTGCTGGGGAGTTACATTTCATGCCAAATGTATCATCCTGACCGCAGGTACATTTTTGAACGGACTGATGCACATCGGTCATAAAATGTTGGCAGGAGGGCGATGTGCCGAACCGGCTTCTTATCATCTTACCGAATCGATTACCCGCCATGGCATTACTGCCGGACGAATGAAAACGGGAACGCCGGTACGTATTGATGCGCGAAGCGTACACTTCGACTTGATGGAGACACAGGATGGAGAAAACGACTTCCACCGTTTCTCGTTTATGAGCGAGCCCCGAAAGCTGAAACAGCTGCAGTGCTGGACTTGCTATACCAACGAAGAAGTGCATCAGACTCTACGCAACGGATTGGCAGACTCTCCCCTGTTTAACGGACAAATCCAGAGCATCGGTCCTCGCTACTGTCCGAGCATTGAAACTAAAATTGTGACCTTCCCCGACAAACCACAACATCAGCTGTTCTTGGAACCGGAAGGAGAAACAACCCACGAACTTTATCTCAACGGGTTCTCTTCATCGCTCCCGATGGACATCCAGATAGAAGCTCTGAAGAAAGTTCCCTGCTTTAAGGACTTGGTGATTTACCGTCCGGGCTATGCTATCGAATATGATTACTTCGACCCGACTCAGCTTAACCATACGCTTGAATCGAAGGTAATCAAGAACCTGTTCTTTGCCGGACAGGTAAACGGTACGACTGGATATGAAGAAGCCGGAGGACAAGGAATCATTGCGGGTATCAACGCACACCAGAACTGCCACGGCGGAGAACCGTTCGTATTAGGACGCGACGAGGCCTACATCGGTGTACTGATAGATGACCTTGTAACGAAGGGAGTGGATGAGCCTTACCGTATGTTTACTTCGCGTGCCGAATACCGCATTCTGCTCCGCCAAGACGATGCCGACATGCGATTGACCGAACGGGCTTACCAGCTTGGACTGGTAAAGAAAGACCGGTATGAAAAGCTCTGCCAGAAGCGTGAAGAAATAGCCCGCATCGTTACGTTCGCACAGACCTACTCTATCAAAGCCGACAAGATTAACGATGCACTGGAGAGTCTCGGAACAGCACGCCTGACTCACGGTTGCAAACTGATAGACCTGCTCAGTCGCCCGCAAGTAAACATAACCAACCTTGCCCCGCATGTCCCAGCTTTCAAGGCTGCACTTGATGCAATAGAAGGAAACAAAGAAGAGATAATAGAAGCGGCAGAAATCCAAATCAAATACAAAGGATACATTGACCGAGAGCGCATGATTGCCGATAAAATCCACCGCCTGGAAAGCATCCGGATTAAAGGCAAATTCGACTATGCTAACCTGCAATCGCTCTCAACCGAAGCAAGACAAAAGCTGATAAAGATAGACCCGGAAACCCTGGCGCAAGCTAGCCGAATTCCAGGCGTATCCCCCAGCGACGTAAACGTATTGCTGGTCTTGCTGGGAAGATAGAACAAGGTGTTTCACGTGAAACAAACACTTTAAAGAAAACTTATAAAAGACTGAATATGAACAAAGAGACATTAAAGCAAAATCTACGGGAGATACCCGATTTCCCCATTCCGGGTATCTTATTCTACGACGTGACCACTCTCTTCAAAAGCCCCGAATGCCTGCAGGGTATGATAGATGAATTATATGACATGTATAAGGACAAGGGTATTACCAAAGTGGTGGGTATTGAATCGAGAGGCTTCATTCTCGGTGGTGCTCTGGCAGCCCGACTGGGAGCGGGATTTATCATGGCACGCAAGCCGGGTAAACTGCCTGCCGAGGTCATAGAGGAAACATATGCAAAAGAATACGGAACCGATACCATCCAAATCCATAAGGATGCAATCAACGAGAACGACGTGGTCTTGCTACACGATGACCTGCTTGCTACCGGAGGTACCATGGCTGCGTCTTACCGTCTGGTAAAAAAATGTGGCGTAAAGAAAGCCTTCGTCAACTTTGTAATTGAACTTAAGGAGCTGAACGGACGTCAGGCTTTCCCAGAAGATGTAGAGGTTACTACCCTGCTCCAATTATAGGAATAGAGCTTCCCTCCCGATTCTGGAACTAATGAGACTGTGTACTTCGGGAACTTGGCTTCCGAGACAATCGGATACTTCAGTTTGCGAAGTACTCACCTCATAAACCTGTACAACTACGACTCCATCGTTTCGACCAGCCTGCCATTCACGCTTATCAAACACGCCCCTCTATAAGGGGAAAGACAGCTGGACGGTTCCGTCGGAACTTCCTATTCACGACTGCAACCAAGCGCAGCACACACAAAGGAATGATTCCGATAAGCGCTCAACTATACCAAAAATCAAATGGTATAAAACAGTAATAGATCTAAAATCTGGGCAGCCTTTTAAATTAACCTACCTGCCTACCGACACTAAAACTTCAGCACATGGACAACCATGATATTCTTAGCACCAACGATTACCTACGGGGCATCGTACTGAATCTGCCGGAAACACCCGGAATTTATCAATACCTGAATCAAGAGGGAACCATCATTTATGTAGGAAAAGCCAAGAACCTGAAGCGACGGGTGTACTCTTACTTCTCGCGCGACCACCATACCTCGAAAACGCGCATTCTAGTCAGGAAGATTGCCGATATCCGCTACATTGTAGTAAACACGGAGGAAGATGCGCTGTTGCTTGAAAATAACCTGATCAAGAAATACAAGCCCCGATATAATGTCCTGCTGAAAGATGACAAGACCTACCCTTCTATCTGTGTAAGCAATGAGTATTTTCCCCGTGTGTTCAGTACACGAAGAGTGGTGCGCGACGGCTCCACTTATTACGGCCCCTACAGTCACATTCCTTCCATGCAGGCTGTGCTTGCACTGATAAAGAAACTTTATCCGCTCCGCACCTGCAAGCTGGCACTTACTCCGGAGAATATACATCAAGGCAAATTCAATGTTTGCCTGGAGTATCATATTAAGAACTGCAAAGCACCCTGCACCGGACTTCAGTCGCAGGATGATTACATGGAGAATATTGCTGCCGTCCGGGAGATTCTAAGGGGAAATACACAGGCCATAAGCAGTAGCATGCTTAAAGAAATGCAAGCGTTAGCAAGCGAAATGAGGTTTGAGGAAGCTCAAAAGATTAAAGAGAAATACGAACTCATAGAAAGCTACCGCGCCAAGAGTGAAGTGGTCAGTTCTTCTTTTCACAACATCGATGTATTCTCTATAGAGACAGATGAAAATGCGGCATACATCAATTACCTGCACATCACAAACGGATGCGTGAACCAAGCATTCACATTCGAGTATAAAGTACAGATGGGAGAAAGTAAAGAAGAGCTGCTGCAATTAGGTATTGCAGAAATGAGAGAACGGTATAAGAGTCTGTCTAAAGAAATCATCGTACCTTTTGAGCTGGATATGGAAATGCAGGGGGTGACATTTACCATTCCTCAACGAGGAGAGAAAAAGCACCTGCTGGAACTTTCTATCATGAATGTAAAGCAGTACAAGCTCGACCGACTGAAGCAAGCCGAGAAGCTCAATCCGGAACAGCGCAGTGTACGGCTCATGAAAGAAATACAGGAACAGCTGCACCTCCCCAAAATGCCGGTTCACATTGAATGCTTTGACAACTCGAATATCCAGGGATCGGATGCAGTGGCTGCCTGTGTTGTCTTTAAAAAAGCGAAACCCAGCAAGAAGGATTACCGGAAATATATCATCAAGACCGTGGAAGGACCGGACGATTATGCATCTATGCAGGAGGTGGTGCGCCGACGATATACACGCATCCTGAACGAACAGGGAGAACTGCCCGACTTGATTCTTACAGATGGAGGTAAAGGACAAATGGAAGTGGTACGGCAGATTATCGAGGACGAGCTTCAGCTGAACATTCCCATAGCCGGATTAGCGAAAGACGGACGTCACCGTACCTCGGAAGTGCTCTATGGCTTTCCACCTGCCAGCATTGGAATCAAACAAGGTACTCCCCTATTTCATCTGCTCGAACGGATACAGGATGAGGTACATCGGTTCGCCATTACCTTCCATCGTGACAAGCGAAGCAAGAGTCAGGTAGCCTCTGCCCTTGATTCTATTCAGGGCATCGGAGAAAAACGCAAAGCCACCTTACTGAAAGCCTTCAAAAGCGTTGCCCGAATCAAACAGGCAAGTTTGGAGGAGCTTACTGAAGTGGTAGGTAATGCCGCTGCAAAAAGTATCAAGGAAAACCTAAAATAAAAATTATTTTCGTATTTTTGTAGATGAGTCTGTAAGGCTTTAATTAGTTGACCAGGTTTCAGGTGACGAGTTGACTAGGCTTTAGATACCCTAGAAACTGAAACCTCGTCAACTCGTCAACTTATCACCTGAGTAAAAAAAAACAGCAATGAGAGTAGTAATCCAACGAGTAAGTCATGCTTCCGTAACCATTGACGGAACTTGCAAATCTGCCATCAAGGAAGGATTTATGATATTAGTCGGAATTGAAGAAGCCGACACCCAAGAAGATGCCGACTGGCTCTGTAAAAAGATTGTCAATCTGCGTGTGTTTGATGATGAAAACGGGGTAATGAACCGGTCTATTCTCGATATCAACGGAGAGATTCTTATCGTCAGCCAGTTTACTTTAATGGCATCAACGAAGAAAGGAAACCGCCCGTCGTATATTCGCGCCGCACGCCCGGAAACTGCCATTCCTCTTTATGAATACTTCTGCAATGAGGTGAGTATCGCCCTCGGGAAAGAAGTAGGAACTGGAGAATTTGGAGCTGATATGAAGGTAGAGTTACTGAACAATGGTCCGGTTACCATCTGTATGGATACAAAAAACAAGGAATAAGAAGTTGGTCCGATTAACGAGTTATCTTGCTTTAGACATAAGAACAATTAGTTAGAAGTCACTAAACTCAAGAACCCGAAAGTTCAAAAACTCCAAACTCAAAAACTTAAAAACTCAACATCATATGACTCTCGAAGAAGCACAGCAAAGCGTTGACCAATGGATCAAAACATATGGAGTACGCTATTTCAGCGAACTGACCAATATGGCTGTTCTGACCGAAGAAGTAGGTGAACTTGCCCGCATCATGGCACGCACCTACGGTGATCAATCATTTAAAAAAGGAGAAAACCACGATTTGGGAGATGAAATGGCTGATGTATTATGGGTGCTTATCTGCTTGGCAAATCAGACGGGAGTGAACCTTACTGAAGCCTTCCGGAAAAATCTGGAGAAGAAAACGAGCAGAGATAAAGACCGGCATAAGAACAACCCAAAACTCAAAAACTTATAAACCCAAAAAACCAACAACTTAAAAACTTAAAAACTAAAACATATGAAGTATAACCACGAAGAAGCGTGCGAATGTGGACATAACCACACCCACCACCACGAAGAATCATGCGGATGCGGAGAAAACCACGTCTATGAATGTGCATGTGATGACGACTGCGAATGTCATTGTGAAGAGGAAGAGGACACCGAACATCTGCATCAGCCGGATAAATATCACCTGGCACTGAGCAAATATGATACCTGCCTGAACGACGAAGAAACAGCCAGAAAAACGGCTCTTTTGATAGAAAAGCATCTACAGGAAAACGACACGCAAGATGTAAAGAAATTTTTATTCAACTGCATTGATCTTACCACACTGAAATGTACTGACAGCGATGAAAGCGTTTTGCGTTTCACTGCCAAGGTCAACGAGTTCGTGGACCGCTATCCCGATCTGAAAAACGTAGCTGCCATCTGTGTTTATCCGAACATGGCAGAAGTGGTAAACGACACGCTGGAAGCCGACGATGTGAAGATAGCTTGCGTATCGGGCGGGTTTCCTTCATCGCAGACATTCACCGAAATCAAGGTGGCAGAAACCGCTATGGCTCTGCATACCGGAGCCGATGAAATTGACATCGTCATTGCAGTAGGAAAATTCTTGAGCGGCGACTATGAAGGTATGTGCGATGAAATAGAAGAACTGAAAGAAGTATGCGGTAACCACCACTTGAAAGTGATTCTTGAAACCGGTGCGCTTGCCACTGCATCGAACATCAAAAAGGCTTCTATCCTTGCCATGTATTCAGGTGCTGACTTCATCAAGACTTCTACCGGCAAAGAAAATCCGGCAGCGACTCCCGAAGCAGCGTACGTAATGTGTCAGGCCATCAAGGAATACTTCAAGGAAACCGGACGCAAAGTCGGATTCAAACCTGCAGGAGGCATCAACACGGTCAACGATGCACTTACCTATTATACCATCGTAAAAGAGGTATTAGGCGAGGAATGGCTGAATAATGAACTGTTCCGCTTAGGAACCAGTCGACTTGCCAACCTGCTGCTTTCTGAGATTGTAGGCGAGGAAACGAAGTTCTTCTAAGTCTTTCCTCCCTAAAAGAGTAAACAAAAACGCGCTTTAGATATTTGAGCCAACATCTAAAGCGCGTTTTGTTTTATCCAGTAATCAAAGAAGAAGTAACAAGAGGCTTCTTCTATATATATATCCGATTACAATTTCCGCTCGATTACATAATCAATATAAGTTGTCAAGGCTTCACAGAGTGATGCATCAGCTGATTCAGGAAGCAAAGCCAATGCCTTATTGCGGTAGGTATACATCACTTGTTCGGCATACTCGATACCCCCCTCCTGCTTTACTCTCTCAACGAAAGAAGCAATCTCTTCTTTCGAAGCCTCCATGGACCGGATGCGGAGAGCCAGCTCACGCAAACATTCATCCTGAGTGCGGTTTAATAAATAAAGCGCTGGCAGAGTCAGTTTACCTTCCAGCATATCATTCCCCGTCGGCTTGCCCAGCTCCGGTGATTCATAATAATCAAAAATATCGTCTTTAATCTGAAAAGCCACTCCAATCATTTCGCCGAAAAGAGCTGCGTTACGAACCGTTTCGGGGGCTGCATGAACAGATACTGCCCCACTCTCAGCACTTGCCGTAAACAGTGCGGCGGTCTTCTTGCGGATGACATCAAAATAAATTTCTTCCGAGAAGTCGCGGTTTGAAGTGTTTGCCAACTGGATGATCTCTCCTTCTGAAAGTTCCTGCCCCAGACGCGCTACCAGCTCTACCAGTTCAAGCATTCCAGAATGTGCCGCATGCTTCAAGCTCGAAGCAAGCATATAATCGCCCACCAGTACCGATACTTTATTATTATAAATTGCATTGACCGACGACTGACCGCGCCGCTTATCGCTTTCATCAACTACGTCATCGTGTACCAAGCTGGCGGTATGAAGCAGTTCAAGCGACAAAGCTGCATGCAGGGTAGCATGGGTCACCTTGCCGAAAAGCTTCGCCATCAGCAACACCAGAATAGGACGCATCATCTTCCCGTTACGGTTCTTGATATACGCAAGCACTTCATTCAGCAAGGGATTCGTGCTGTTGAGCGATGCTTCAAAAAGCGCTCTAAACTCATCCAATTCTTTTTCTATCGGTAACTTGATTAATTCAATCTTCTCCATGCAACAGTTAATTATCGCACAAAAGTAATAATAAAACAGCGAATAGCGTATTTTTTTGTACTTTTATGCCTTAAACTTAAGATTTTTACACGAATGGAGAAATTATTTCTACTCGACGCGTATGCACTCATCTATCGTGCGTATTACGCTTTTATCAAAAATCCACGCATCAACTCAAAAGGTTTCAATACTTCGGCCGTACTGGGCTTTGTGAATACATTGGAAGATGTCTTGAAGAAAGAAGAGCCTACTCACATCGGAATCGCCTTCGATCCTGCCGGTCCTACCTTCCGCCATGAGGCTTACGAACAGTATAAGGCTCAGCGTGAAGCTACTCCGGAAGCAATCCGCCTCTCGGTTCCGGTTATCAAAGACATCATCAGAGCCTATCACATACCTATCCTTGAGGTAAGCGGATATGAAGCCGATGATGTGATAGGAACCTTGGCAACCCAAGCCGGACAAAAGGGTATATCTACCTATATGATGACCCCTGATAAAGACTATGGTCAGCTGGTCAGCGAAAATGTATTTATGTATCGCCCCAAGTATGGTGACAAGGAATTCGAAGTAATGGGAGTGGAAGAAGTGAAGGCTAAATTCGACATCCAGTCGCCTTCACAGGTCATTGACATGCTCGGACTCATGGGAGACACTGCTGACAATATTCCTGGATGTCCGGGAGTGGGAGAAAAAACAGCACAGAAACTGATTGCCCAATTCGGCAGCATTGAAAACCTGCTTGCCCACACCGACCAGCTGAAAGGAGCAATCCGAACCAAGGTGGAAACAAACCGCGAACAGATTGCTTTCTCTAAATTTCTTGCAACCATTAAAATCGATGTACCCATTACACTCGACATGGATGCTTTAAAACGAGAAGCACCCGATGAGGAAGCACTTCGTAAAATTTTTGAGGAAATGGAGTTTCGTACCTTAATGGACAGGGTGCTGAAAACTGAAAAGAAAATAGCTCCCTCATCTACCCCTTTGCAAGGCGATCTCTTTGGATTATTTGCGCCCGAAGATACAGATGCTGCCAAAAATTCAAATCTCACGCGCCTTGAAGATGCCACTTTCGACTATCAACTTATTGATACAGAAGAGAAACAATACGAATTATTACAAAATATCCTTACAAAAGAAATTTTCAGTCTAGACACGGAGACCACAGGAACCGATGCGATGAGTGCCGAATTGGTCGGCATGAGCTTTTCGTATGCCGAAAACCAAGCATTTTATGTTCCAGTTCCTGCCAACCGGGAAGAAGCACAAAAAATAGTAGATTTATTTAAGCCAGCCTTCGAAAATGAAAAAACAGTAAAGGTGGGACAAAATATAAAATACGATATGCTTGTCCTTGGCAACTATGGTGTGGAAGTGCGTGGTCCGTTATTCGACACCATGATTGCCCATTATGTACTTCAGCCCGAACTGCGCCATGGAATGGACTACCTTGCCGAAATCTATCTGAAATATGAAACCATTAAAATAGAAGAACTCATCGGAGCCAAAGGGAAAAATCAGGGAAACATGCGTGACCTTGCCCCCGAAGCTGTATACAAATATGCCTGCGAAGATGCCGATGTTACCTTGAAGCTTAAAAATAAGTTGGAAAAGGAACTGGAAGAAAATGGAGTAAAGCCGCTGTTCGAGGAAATAGAAATGCCACTCGTACCCGTACTTGCCTATATGGAAAGAAACGGAGTGCGCATTGACACCGAAGCCTTGAAGGAAACCTCAAAACACTTTACTGCCCGTATGCATCAAATAGAAGAGGAAGTTCATCAAATGGCAGGAGTGGACTTTAATATTGCCTCGCCCAAGCAAGTGGGAGAAGTTTTGTTCGACCGGATGAAAATTATAGAAAAAGCCAAGAAAACCAAAACCGGACAATATGTTACATCGGAAGAGGTACTTGAGAGCTTACGGGGCAAACATGAAATCATCGGGAAAATTCTGGAACACCGAGGTCTGAAAAAGCTGCTCGGCACTTATATTGATGCTCTTCCCCTACTGATTAATCCGACTACAGGAAGAATCCATACTTCATTTAACCAAACGGTGACGGCTACCGGACGATTGAGTTCAAGCAACCCGAACCTGCAGAATATTCCGATACGTAATGAAGACGGAAAAGAAATCAGAAAAGCATTTATCCCCGATGACGGGTGCGAATTCTTTTCTGCCGACTATTCACAAATTGAACTGCGCATCATGGCGCACTTAAGCGAAGACCCTCACATGATTGATGCCTTCAATAACGAACAGGATATTCATGCTGCTACTGCTGCTAAGATATATAAGGTAAAATTAGAGGAAGTTACCCGCGAACAGCGAAGCAAGGCTAAAACAGCTAACTTCGGTATCATTTATGGAATCTCTGTATTCGGACTGGCAGAACGGTTGAATGTAGACCGGAAAGAAGCAAAAGAACTGATTGACGGCTATTTTGAAAACTATCCGCACGTAAAAGAGTATATGGACAAGAGCATTCAGGTGGCACGCGAAAAGGGATATATTGAAACCATCTTCAAACGTAAGCGCTATCTTCCGGACATCAACTCACGAAATGCCGTGGTGCGTGGCTACGCCGAAAGAAATGCAATCAACGCACCGATTCAGGGAAGTGCGGCTGATATTATAAAAGTTGCCATGATCCGAATCTACCAACGCTTCAAAAAAGAAGGGTTACAATCGAAGATGATTCTTCAGGTTCATGACGAATTAAACTTCAGCGTAGTGCCTTCAGAACGCGGAAAAGTAGAGCAAATCGTGCTTTCAGAGATGGAGGCTGCTTACAAAATGAAAGTACCTTTGCATGCAGACTGCGGTTGGGGTCAAAATTGGCTGGAAGCTCATTAAAGGGAATCAATTGTTAATAAGCGTTTAATTACTAACAAATTGCTAATTTTCATAATTTTTTCAGGCTTAACGCATACAACATATCAAGAGTTTTACTACTTTTGCAGTGTAAAGATAAACAAAAAGAAAGTAAAACCTTAAAACATAAAAAACATGAAAGCTCTCAATCTTATGAAAATCGTAATCGCAGTAGTAATCGCATTTATCGCTAATGTAACAATCTATGCTTCAACTCCGGACAATAATTTAATTTATAATGCGGAAGAAGTAAATGGCATGAAAGTAGCTGAAACCGTTTACAAAATGGACGGAAACATGCTTACTAACTATATGAAGTATAACTATAAGTATGACGAAAACAAGCAAATGACTGAAAATCTGTCTCAAAAATGGAACAGCACAAAAAATCGCTGGGACAATGATTTGTGCATCCGTTATACTTACGATAGCAAGAGCATTACAACTGAATACTACAAATGGAACGCTAAAAAGAAAACTTTCGTTTTGGTTCCGGAAATGACTGTTACAATGGATAAATAAACTCTCTACAAAAATAACATAAAACTCATAAACTCTCTTTTACAAAGAGGTACTTCGCGAGAAGTGCCTCTTTTTTTGTACTCCGCTCTACAAACAAAAAGCAACACCCTACCTTCCAATCAAGTTAAAACAACCTATTTTCTGACTGTCTAAACAGCCGCTATGAAGCCCGCTTCTATCTATGTCTATTCATGAAACAAGTAACATAAGAAAAAACATTGCACCTAGACAAACTTTCTTCTCGTTTCTATTTAAGCCCAAAAGTCTACATTATAAACAACTGATATTCTGAGACATAAAAACACGAACCATTTTTACAAGCTTCAACCTTCCAGTTCATAAAGTCCATTTGTCCACCTTTATTTTCATTTTGTCCACCCCCTATTATTACAATATACGTACATTTGCGAAAAGTTCTAAAAAAATATATCAAATAACTAATATCGGAACTATTATGATAAACAACCAACGAGCAACAAGTGTCTCTGCTTACAAGCGCTTCAAGCCTCATCCACCTTTCTATATAAAGTAAGCACGGAGCTTTCAGTTGATAAAATACCTCTGCTCTCCATCAAGCACAAAACAAAGGATGAATCAACAGAAGTTAAACTGAATTGAACGTCTAACTGAAACTATACAAAACATTTTTAATCTGCTTATTTAAATAATTTAAATTTAATACCACTAAAGATGAAAAAACAATTTATTTTCTCCGCAATGCTTGGTATGTGTATCCTTGGCGGTACAACGGTGCTTCCCACACCTGCCATGGCAGCCGTGGCACAATCACCGACTATAAAGGTCCGTGGTCAAGTTGTCGACGAAATGGGTGAACCTTTGTTAGGAGCAACAGTTCGAATCAAAAACGGACAAGGTGGAACAACCACCGATTTAGACGGAAACTTTCAGTTGGAAGTTGCCGGAAACGCTACGCTTATTATCAGTTATGTAGGTTACAAAGAACGTGAAATTGCAGTTCGCAATCGTGCTATTCTTGACCCCATCCAGTTACAAACCGATGACTTAATGTTGGAGCAAGTAGTCGTAGTAGGTTACGGTACACAGAAAAAGTCTGACTTGACCGGCTCAGTAGCTATCGTCGATGCAGAAGCCTTGAAACAAACATCCAACTCTAATATATCCACCATGCTTGAAGGTAAAGTTTCTGGTGTACAGATTACCTCAGACGGACAGCCGGGTGCAGACCCTACCGTACGTATCCGTGGTGTCGGTTCATTTGGTAGCACTGCTCCTCTTTATGTAATCGATGGTGTACCTATGGGAACTTCTATCCGCGACTTCTCTTCAAACGATATTGAAACCATTCAGGTATTGAAAGATGCTTCAGCTGCAGCTATCTATGGTTCACGTGCAGCTAATGGTGTAATCATCATCACTACCAAGCGCGGACAGAAAGACCAGCCGCTGAAAGTAGATTATAACGGATATGTGGGTATGGATATTATCCCTGACAACGTATATGATGTAATGGATGCAAACCAATACAGCGAATATCTGGCTCAAGCTTGTGCCAACTCAAATACGCCGTTGCCATCAGGTTATAAACTCAATCCTGAAACCGGGAAATACCAGTTCCAGGATAACACCAACACCAACTGGTTTAAAGAAGTATTCAAAACAGGTATCCGCCAGAACCACAACGTAAACCTTTCAGGAGGTGGAGCCAACAATACCTATAATATCTCATTAGACTACTTTAACCAGAAAGGAACACTTGAAGGTGCAGGTCCGAACTACGAGCGTTACACTGCCCGTGTAAACAACACGATGGATACCAAGTTCATCAAATTCCAGACCAGCGTGGTTTATTCACACTCTGACCAAGACAACATGGGTTTGTCAAACGCTTCTGAATATGTACAGGGATTATATGGCGACGTAACCAACGTATTGCGCGGAACCTTGCTGATGCAGCCTACCATCAAAGCTTACGACAACGAAACTTGGGTGCTTGACAACTTGGTAGGTATTGCCAACAACTTCAACTATGACGCATACGGATATGGTGTATATTATGACACTGTACACGGAGATATCTCTGCATCCAACCCCTTGCTGGTAAACAACCTGCTGAAACGTAACACACGTGTAGACCGCTTCGTAGGTACCGGCTCGGCTGACGTAGATTTATTCAAAATGTTTGGCTTCGAAAGCAAGAATCACAAATTCAATTATAAGATTAACCTTTCTTACAGCAAGACCTTCTGCAAGGACTTCACTTGGATTCCGGCATGGGTACAGAGTAACCGTGTATATCTGGCCAAGAGCAACGAACGTTTGACCAAAGGTTCACGTAACTACTCGGATGCCTTGATTGAAAACGTGCTTACTTACGACGGTACAATCGGCAAACATCACATCAACGTAATTGCCGGTCAGACTTATGAAGAAGAAAATACCGACCTGCTTACCGGATGGGGTATCAACTTCACTGAGCCCTACTTCCTACAGCTTCAGAACGGTGCCGACACTTTCTCTGAAAGCTATGAATACAAACATGCTATCTTGTCATACATCGGCCGTATCAACTACAATTACGATGACCGCTATCTGTTCTCGGCTACGGTTCGTCGCGACGGAAGTTCTCGTCTGTCAAATAAAATCCGTTGGGGAACATTCCCTTCTGTTTCTTTGGGATGGCGCTTTGATAAGGAAAAATTCTTCCCGTTCAGCCATGACATCGTAAACATGTTCAAGGTTCGTGCCAGCTATGGTGAACTGGGTAACGAAAACATCGGTGAATACATGTATCAGGCAGTAATGAACCGCAACAATATGACGTACAACTTCAATGGTACCACAGTTACCGGTTCAGCTGTATCTACTTTTGTGGATAACAATCTGGCATGGGAAAAGAAGAAAACTTACAACGTAGGTGTGGACCTTGCATTCTTCAACAACCGCCTGGAATTTACTGCTGAATGGTATAAAAACACCAACGAAGACTTGCTTTATGCAGTTCCGGTACCTGAACAGGCTGGTGTATCAAACACTACTGTAACCATGAACGCAGCCTCTATGAACAACTCCGGTTTCGAGTTCTCAGCTACTTACCGCAACCGTGACCACGATTTCAAATATGAATTCTCGGGTAACCTGAGCACCGTGAAAAACAAAGTAACTTCCTTGGGATTCGGCACAGAATCATTTATCTCCGGAGCTTATATCACCAAGGTAGGCGAAGAAATCGGTCAGTTCTACGGATGGGAATACGAAGGTATTGCCCGTACACAAGCCGACCTCGACAACCATGCTACTCAAGAAGGCGCCAACGTGGGTGACTGTCTGTATAAAGACGTGAACAACGATGGTAAAGTTGATGCAAACGACCAAGTGGTATTGGGAAGCGGTATGGCAAAAGTTCACTTCGGTTTGAACGCACGCTTCGAATACAAACGCTTTGACTTAAGCATTGCTACTTTCGGTGCATTCAACTACCATGTAAGCGATGATATTTATAACTCACTGAACTCTTGCTACGGATGGGGTAACAAAGATGTTGCCATGCTCGATGCCAACCGCTTCAGCGAAGACGGAACTTATATCTCAAATGTTCCGCGTACCTATGTAACCAACAGTGCAAGCTTAGGCTGGAACGACTTGTTCAGTTCACGAAAAATCCAGAATGCTGCTTACTGGAAGATTGCCAACATTGAATTAGGCTATAACTTCCCTAACAGCTGGTTCGGCAAATATGTATCCGATGTCCGTCTTTACGTATCGGCACAAAACCTTCACACCTTCACCGGTTATCACGGATATAACGTAGACTTTGCAGGAGGAACTTTCACTCCGGGTTACAACTTCTGTTCGTATCCTACCGCACGCACCTTTATGTGTGGCGTTCACTTCACTTTCTAATCTAATTACTAAAAACATAAGTTATGAAACTATATAAATACTCACTCATTCTCTTATTGGGACTTGGCGCATCTTCCTGCGCAGACAAATTGGAGCTGCTGAATCCCAACCAACAGACCTCAAGCACTTTCGGATTCAATGCCGACGACTTAGAGGAAAGTGTGATTGCTGCCTATAACCACATCCGCATGGAGGGTTCATATGCCCGCGTAGGTTACACCATTGATGTATGCCGAGGCGATGAGGCATGGAATGCTTCTCAGGTATGGTATCTGCCCTTCGATGATATGAATGCAGAAGTAACTTCTGATATTACCTGGTGGCCGTGGCGTGAATGGTATTACACCATCAACGTTTGTAACTTTGCTCTCTCTCGCTGTGGAGAAGACAACAGCCAACTCACTGAAAAGATGAAGCATATCAAAGGACAGATGCTCTTCCTCCGCGGTCTGGCTTACTATAACTTGGCTGGATATTATCAGAATCCGCCACTTATTACCGACTATGAAACCTATTCTTCACTTGACGGTCTGTATGGAAAGAACAGCACCTACGATGAAGTACTCGACCAAGTGGAAAAAGACTTCAGTGAAGCCAAAGACTTGCTGCCTTCACGTGATACAGGCTCTGAATGGGCAGGCGGACGTGCCACCTGCGGATCGGCTGCCGGATATTATGCACGTACGCTCATGGTACGCCATAAATATAGCGAAGCACTTACCGTTTTGAAAGACATCATTGACAAGAAATACGGTACATACCGCCTGATGGACAATTACGGAGATAATTTCCGCGAAGGAACGGCTTACGAGAATAACGATGAAAGCTTGTTCGAAGTGCAATATTTGGACTACGGCAACCAAGGACCCGATGACGAATGGACTCCGGTAAACACCAGTCCGAATGCCAGCCAAGGTTCAGCTATCGAGAGTAACTTCGGTCCGGGTGAATATGGAGGTTGGGCAGATATTGCTGCTTCTCCCTGGCTGTATCAGCTCTTCAAACAAGAACGTACTACTGAAGGCAAGCTTGACCCACGTCTCTACTGGACTATCGGTACCTATGAAACTGACTGGGAAGGCTTTGAATACGGAAATGTGGCTTATACACACGAACTTAAAGCAGACAAAGACCTAATAACTAATAAAACCTTCGGTGGTCTGCCCATCGCCAAGTTTACCAACCTGCGTACCGGCTTATACAGCACCGTGATTACTGGTTTGAAAGACGGTATTAACCTGCGCATGATGCGTTACTCAGATGTATTGCTCCGCGCTGCCGAATGTGAAAACGAAGTAAACGGACCGACCCAGCAGGCTATCGACTGGATTAATGAAGTGCGTCGCCGTGCAAACTTGAAAGATTTGGAATTGGAAGACTTCGATACAGCCGACAAACTGTTTGAACAGATTGCCAACGTAGAACGCCCGAAAGAATTCGGATGCGAGTTCGGTAGAGGTTTCGACCTCATCCGTTGGGGATTCTTCTATGACCAGGGACGCTTGCAGCAGTTGAAAGAACACGGAACCATACGCCTTTCTACCCAAGACATCAAGGAACCGGTAAGCTACAGCGATATAGCTACCAACAAGGAACTGAAGAGTACCTATAACACCTTCCGCCCGGGTCATGAGTTCTTGCCTATCGTACAGTCACTGATGAACAAGAATCCGAACTTGGAAGGAAACTCAGCTAACAACAGTTCTGACAACACAGCTTATTTCAAGGAAAAAGGCTGGTCAGTACGTCCGGTTGTAGATTTAAACAATTAAAAACAGACCCAAAGAATAGTTTCTCCCCCGTCGGACCCCGATAGGGAGCTACCTCAAGGGGAGAAACCTTAATTCAATTACCTTTTTAAATTTAAGACAATGAGACAACTCAAAAAATTAGCATACGCAGCCTTTGGTTTACTCGCTTTGACAGGTTGCGAGGGCGGTGAACTTTATGATGTAAATGCGCCCGACTGGATTTCCGATAAAATACAGGAAATAGAAGATTCTAAAAAAGACCCTCAAGAGGAAGAAGAACTGGAAGGAATGCTGGAAGATGTATATACCATTGGTAATACGGATTACTCCAGTGGATTTTTAAACCCTTATTCTAAAGAATACGTAATTCCTGACGGACAGAAGTGGAATGCGGTATTCGATTTGCACATTAACCCCGATGACAATACCTATTATAAAAATGTGGCACTCGTCATTTATAATGATACAAAATACGTACCCAATGAAGCTGAAGGATGTAAAGAGTATGGTGTCATTCGTTTTGACTCTGCTCCCGCCCCTTGGAACTCAGAATGGGGAAAGTATATTGACCGCTCATGTATATCCTCAAACTTGTCGTTCGACCCACAAGGCGATGGACAAATCGATGCCAATGTACAAAAGTTAGGCGGTAAAGTAACAGTAACTGTCGACCGTACAAACCCGGAAACTTTCACTGTAAAAATAACCAATGGAACGGTTACCAAAACCTATAAGCATCCGCGTAAGTTAGAAAACCTGAATGCCGACGAAAGCAATACCAACATCCGTTGTATATTGTCTCCCGACCATTCTTACTTTAACTTCCTTCAGACCAACATTGAGCCGATTGGCGGTTTAACTTCAGCTGCCGATAAGAATCCAGTATCAATGGTATTGGCAGGAGTTCCTAAAAATGTAACAACCGGAAGCAAACTGGAAGATGTGGTAAAAGACATTACAGCCGAAGTTACCTTTGAAGAAGGTGTGAAGAAAACCGTAAAAGCGGAAGAACTCCAGTTCTCTGCTATTCCTGATTTAATCATACCGGGTGAAAAAGCATTGGTTGCCGTTTATAACAAGACCTTCAAGGGTGAAAACTGCGATGCTCCGATTATGGCAAATGCGAAGTTTAACGTTGTTGAACAAATTGCTTCAATTAAAGTAACCACTAATCCGACAAGACAAAATTATACGTATTACACAGCAAAAGCTACTGAATCATTAACCGGTGCTACACTCGCTTTCGATCCAACCGGAATGGAAGTTGAAGCAACTCTAACAAGCGGAAACAAAAGAACTTTAACCGCAGAAGACAAGCTCACGTTCTCTCATATTCCTGCGATGAATGGTAAACAAACTGTTACAATTACAACCGAAAATGGAAAAAAGACAAATGTAGAAGTAAATGTTATTGTTAAAAAAGCAGATGAAGAAGTAACAAACAGCACCCCCACAGTCGGTGCTACAGATAATAGTACAGGATGGTGGGGCGCACACTCTGATGACTTCAAAGTAGAATCTGGTAAAACAAAAGCCATTTCATTTACTAACTATACATCTGGAGCCGGCGTATTTAATAACTTTGTAGTAATATTACGCAACGCAGCCAAGAATAAAGAATATTCAGTAGTTCGTGCAGACAACTATGGTTGGGATGCGAATACAGATAATAATCCTGATGGAAAAGGATATGAGGCTTGTATCCACAATAGCACACATGGTAACTCTGCATCTTGGCTTACAGATATGAATGGAGCAAAAGTTACGATCTTTGTTACAAACAACGGAAATGGAACAGCTGATGTTTTAGCTGTAATGAAAGGGAACAAAACTGTTTACACTCAGTATTACTTGGGTATTAACGATGTAAATGCTAACGATTTATATTTTGCCTTGACTGTAGATAAATGTCACCTCGTATTTAATAAATAAACTTTATACTCATCCCCTACCGTCCTTTCCACAAGGAAAGCGGCGGTAGGGAGCTAAAAAAACAAATCCATGAACAAACCTATCATTATATTGACCTCCCTGTTCACCGCGATGGCATTCTTTGCCTGCACCGACGGTTTGGACAATATCGAATATAACAGTAAAGGCGATGTAGCCATTGCCTTACCTTCTGCCTCTGCCACCACAGGTACTTCACTTACCCTTACTGCTACCTTAGACGGCAATGTAGGGAACGTAGTAAAAAGAGGATTCTGCTACAGCCTCACCAATCAGACTCCTACTATTAAGGACAATATGGTGGAGGCTGACGAAAACTTTACAGCTACCATTACCGGATTGAAAGGAAATACCGAATACTTTGTACGCGCCTTCGTTTATGGAAACAGCCGCTACACCTATTCGGAAACCTTCACCGCAACTACTGGCGCACAGACTTTAGAAGAACAGCTCGCAAGCTACGAAGCTCCCACCTACGATGACAACTATACCGCCATTGCCGGATGGGAAAACAACAGCAAATGGAACTTGGCTAACGTACACGACCCCTCGGTAATGCTGGCTGAAGACGGTTATTACTATATGTATCAAACCGATGCTTCGTATGGTAATGCACACGAAGGTCACGGACACTTCCACTGCCGCCGCTCAAAAGACCTTGTAAATTGGGAATACTTGGGAGCAACCATGGAAGAGGCTCCGGCTTGGGCTGTAGAAAAGCTGAACGAATATCGTAATGAAATGATTAATGCTGAAGGAAAAAAATTAGATCCCATCAAAGCAGAAGATATATCTTACGGTTACTGGGCTCCGGTAGTTCGTAAAGTAAATAACGGATTATACCGTATGTACTATAGTCTGGTTATCGACAACTACATCAAGACCGGTAAAAAGAATACAGCTGAAAACTTCGACCATTCATGGACCGAGCGTGCCTTCATCGGTTTGATGGAAACTTCCAATCCTGCTTCGAATCAATGGGAAGATAAAGGTATGGTGGTTTGCTCTTCTTCCGATAAACCCAATACAGAAGCAAACGGATGGGGACGCAGAGGAACAGGCGATTGGAATGCCTACTTCAAATTCAATGCTATCGACCCGACCTATACCATTACCCCGGAAGGCAAGCATTGGCTGATTTACGGTTCATGGCACAGTGGATTTGCCGCTCTGGAAGTCAATCCAAGCACCGGTATGCCGCTTACTCCGCTGGCTAAACCTTGGACTGTGGAAGGAAACAGCATTGACAGCTTCGGTAAACTGGTTGCCACTCGCGGAACAAGCTCTAACCGCTGGCAAGCATCCGAAGGTCCGGACGTAATCTACAATCCGCAGACACAGAAATATTATATGTTCATGGCTTACGGACAGTTGGCTGTAGCTTATAATACTCGTGTGGTTCGTGCCGACCGTCCTGAAGGACCGTATGTAGATATGCAGGGCAACTCAGCTACAGCAGGCAAAGAAATGCTTCCGGTAGTGACTGCTCCTTACAAATTCAGCAACAGCAACGGATGGGTAGGTATCTCACACTGCGGTATCTTCGATGACGGACAAGGAAACTGGTATTATACTTCACAGGGACGTTTTCCCGTTGACGTTCCGGGTATCAACGCTTCAAATGCCATCATGATGGGACATGTACGCAGCATTCTCTGGACAGAAGACGGATGGCCTATCGTAATGCCTGAACGTTACGGTGCTGTACCTAAGGTGGCTATTGCAAAAGAAGAGTTGGAAGGTAACTGGGAGTTGATTCAAATGAAACCGACTGCCCAAAACAGTACCAACGATGGTAACGCTACCCAATACGAATCCAAAGTCATCACTTTGGGTGCCGACGGTAAAGTAACTTCGGAAGCTTGGGGCAACGACCAAACTTGGAGCTTCGATGCTGCAAAAAACATGATTACCATCGGTAACAACAAGATTTATATCCAGCGTGAAGTTGACTGGGAAGCAAGTCCCCGCGTAGCAACCATCGTAGGTGGCGGTTACCAAGACAATGGTGCTACAACCAACTGGATGAAGAAGGTGAAGTGAACAGATGACGAGTGAACAAGGTAACAAGTTGACAAGATTATAAAATGCTTGCCTACTGAAGCCTAAGCAATATGAAAACATCTAAGCAAGCGGATGTACTGTAAGTTATCAGTACATCCGCTTTTTCGTGGACGGGTGTTGGCGAATGTTGCTTAAATGCGTATCTTTGCACTCCGAAACTGAATAAGTTACAAGAACTTAAAAGTTTAAGGACCCAAAACTCATAAACTTAAAAACTAAAAAACTAAATACTTATGGCTCTACAATGCGGAATTGTCGGTCTACCCAACGTAGGTAAATCGACTCTTTTTAACTGTTTATCGAATGCTAAGGCACAGGCTGCCAACTTCCCTTTCTGTACCATTGAACCCAATGTAGGAGTAATCACCGTTCCCGACGAACGCCTGAACAAACTCGCCGAACTGGTAAATCCTGACCGTATCGTTCCTACTACGGTGGAAATCGTAGATATTGCCGGACTGGTAAAAGGAGCAAGCAAAGGTGAAGGTCTGGGAAACAAGTTCCTTGCCAACATCCGCGAAACAGATGCCATCCTGCACGTGTTGCGCTGCTTTGACGATGAAAACGTAACCCATGTAGACGGAAGCGTTGACCCGGTACGCGACAAGGAAATCATTGATACCGAATTACAGCTCAAAGACCTTGAAACCATCGAAAGCCGCATCCAGAAAGTGCAGAAGCAAGCACAGACAGGCGGAGACAAGGTGGCTAAACAAACTTACGAGGTCTTGGTACGCTATCGTGATGCACTTCTGCAGGGAAAATCAGCACGTACCGTGCAGTTTGATACCAAAGACGAACAGAAAATTGCGCACGAACTCTTCCTGCTTACCTCTAAGCCGGTTATGTATGTCTGCAATGTAGACGAAGCCAGTGCTGTAAACGGAAACAAGTATGTAGAACAGGTACGCGAAGCCGTGAAAGAAGAAGGTGCCGAAATTCTGATTGTGGCTGCCAAAACCGAAGCCGACATTGCTGAACTGGAAACCTATGAAGACCGTCAGATGTTCTTGCAGGAAGCGGGACTGGAAGAATCGGGAGTAAGCCGTCTGATTCGTGCTGCCTACAAGCTGCTGAATCTGGAAACTTATTTCACTGCCGGAAAGATAGAAGTACGCGCATGGACATTCCATAACGGATGGAAAGCACCGCAATGTGCCGGAGTCATCCACACGGACTTTGAAAAAGGATTCATCCGCGCTGAAGTCATCAAATACGATGATTTCATTCAATACGGCTCAGAAGCTGCCGTACGTGAAGCCGGAAAACTGAATGTAGAAGGGAAGGAATATGTAGTGGAAGACGGAGACATCATGCACTTCCGTTTCAATGTATAAATCCGAAGTGACGAGGCTTCAGGTAACAAGTGGACGAGACTTCATATATCTTGACCGCATGACAACTATCAGCCGGACTTTTCAGAAGACCTACTTGTTGCCTTGTTGTCTCAGTACTTCAAGTAAAGTACTGCAGTACTCCCGCCGAAGTACTGGAGTACTTTAACCAGAGTACTGGAGTACTCCCACCGAAGTACTTAGCTGTTGCTTCCTCAATCAAGCGCAACCGATTCATGCGCTTCACCGAAGAGATACGCACAAAGTTGCTGAACCGCACGGGCACGATGGCTGATGCGGTTTTTTTCTTCATTGCCCATCTCGGCAAAAGTTTCTTCATAGCCTTCGGGAACGAATACCGGGTCATATCCAAACCCTGACAGACCGCGTTTTTCTTCGATTATAACTCCTTTTACAATGCCTTCGAACAGACGCTTCTCTCCTCCCTCTATCAGGCAGATAGCCGTACGGAATTGCGCCCTGCGGTTAACTTCCCCTTCCAGTTCAGCCAGCAACTTTTTCATGTTGGCTTCCGAATCGTGACCGTCACCCCCGGCATAACGGGCTGAATAAACTCCCGGAGCTCCCCCCAGAGCCTCAACCTCCAATCCTGTATCATCGGCAAAACAATCCATTCCGAAATGCTCATAAATATATTGTGCTTTCAAAGCAGCATTCCCTTCCAGCGTTTCTGCCGTTTCGGGAATATCGGCATGACAATCTATATCATTCAGACTTAACACCTCAATGGTATTGCCCAATATCGCCCGGACTTCCTCCAGCTTATGAGCATTGTTTGTTACAAAAACCAGTTTCTTTTTCATTTTACTTTCAGTTTATCAAAACCTTCACCATATACTCCCACCACATTACTCTGCGAGATAAATGCATTGGGGTCAATATCTTTCACCAGACGGAATATATCGAGCGACTCACGCTTCTTCGCCAGTACGACCACTACTTTGATTTCCTGTTTGCTGTACCAGCCTTTTCCGTCGAGCAAGGTTACCCCGCGATCCACCTGTGTAGCAATTCCCTCTGCAATCTCTTCGTATTTCCGCGAGAAGATAAGAAATTGCACCGACTGCCGCGTACTGTTAATAACATAGTCAATCACGATGCTCATGATAAACAGCACCACAAAGCCGAACAAGACCCTCCGCCAGTCGTGGAAGATGAAATAGCAAGATGAAATAATGACGATGTCGCAATACATCATCATGCGCCCGAGCGTCACATCTTTATACTTGTTGATAATCCAGGCAATGATGTCGGTTCCACCTGTACTTCCGTTATGGCAGAACACCACACCGATACCAAATCCCAAGAGTCCTGCCCCGATAACACAAGCCATAAAATCTTGTCCGGAACCAAGCAACTGAGGAAGCTTTCCAGCCTCATCTTTCAGAAGCATCTGGAAAAACCAAAGCAGAAAAGTCAGCATGAAAATGGCATAGATGGTCTTCAAGCTGAACCTCGGTCCCAGTATTTTCAAGGCAAAAGCCATAAATACGGCATTGATAAAAAAGTAAGATACCTGTATTTCCACACCGGTGGCATAATAAATAATGGCTGCGATACCCGTCACTCCTCCGGTTGTAATCTGGTAAGGCAACAAAAACGCTGCCCACCCGACAGCATAACAAACCAATCCGAGCGTAATGGCAAGATAGTCTCGTATTTCACGCTCCACTTTTTTCTGTAGTAAAGATGCTTCCACTGTTTAATTCCTGTTTAAAAGGGTTTTAAGTAAGGATTAAATAAAAGCCGTGCGGCGCAGAAAGGGGCAGTCTGCTCCTTCTGCGCCGGCAACGGGTTAAATTAAAGTACGATATTTACAATCTTTTTCGGTACGATGATGACTTTCTTCGGCGTCTTGCCTTCAATCCATTTCTGTGACTGCTCTTCACTCAATACGGCAGCCTGAATGGTGTCATTGTCGGCATCGGCAGGGAATTCCATCGTGAAACGCGCCTTCCCGTTGAACGAAATGGTATATTTCACGCTGTCTTCCTTCAAGAACTCTTCGTTAAAGGCAGGCCACTGGGCATCGCACACCGTAGTGGCATTGCCTAATGCTTCCCACAATTCTTCAGCCAAATGCGGAGCAAAAGGTGCAATCAAAACAACCAAGTCGCTCAGCACAGCTTTGTTATGACATTTCAACGACATCAGTTCGTTGACACAAATCATAAATGCACTGATAGACGTGTTGTAAGAGAAAGTTTCAATATCGCCTGTCACCTTCTTAATCAGCTTGTGGATAGCCTTCAGCTCTTCCTTGGTAGCCTCACCTTCTGCCGGGAGGAAGTTATCCTGACGGTCGTAGAACAAGGACCACAGTTTTTTCAGGAAGCGGTGTACACCGTCGATACCGTTCGTATCCCATGGTTTCGACTGCTCTACCGGACCGAGGAACATTTCATACATACGCAGCGTGTCGGCGCCGTACTTATCCACAATCATATCCGGATTAACCACGTTATACATCGATTTACTCATCTTTTCAACCGCCCATCCGCAGATATATTTGCCGTCTTCCAACACGAATTCGGCATTGTTATATTCCGGACGCCAGTTTTTGAATGCTTCCACATCGAGTATATCATTCGATACGATGTTCACATCCACATGAATCGGAGTCACATCGTACTGGTTTTTCAGTCCGAATGAAACGAAGGTATTGGTATCTTTAATACGATAAACGAAATTGCTTCGTCCCTGAATCATACCTTGATTCACCAGTTTCTGGAAAGGTTCTTCCTTCATGCTTACGCCAAGGTCAAACAGGAATTTATTCCAGAAACGCGAATAAATCAAGTGACCGGTAGCATGTTCAGTACCACCCACATAAAGGTCTACATTCTGCCAATAGTGATCTGCCTTTTCCGAAACCAACGCTTCGGTGTTATGCGGATCCATATAGCGCAGATAGTAAGCCGAAGAACCGGCAAATCCCGGCATGGTATTCAGCTCCAGCGGGAATACAGTTATATTATCAATTTTGGTATTTTCTACCACTTCGCCTTTTTCCACGTCCCAAGCCCACTTGGCAGCATGTCCCAACGGAGGCTCGCCTGTTTCTGTAGGCAGGAACTTAGCGACTTCGGGCAATTCAAGCGGAAGCTTGCTTTCATCAATCATGTAGGGCATTCCGTCTTTATAATACACCGGGAACGGTTCACCCCAGTAACGCTGGCGAGAGAAGATGGCATCACGCAGACGGAAGTTTACCTTCACCCGTCCCAAGTTATGCTCCTTCACATACTTCTTGGTAGCAGCAATTGCTTCTTTCACGGTCAGTCCGTTCAAGTTCAGGTCGCAATACGGAGTTACTCCTGCTTTCGGAGAGTTGCATACAATTCCTTCTTTCGCATCAAAACTCTCTTCAGAAACATCACATCCCTCTACCAAAGGAATGATAGGCAGGTTAAAATGTTTGGCAAAAGCATAGTCACGACTATCGTGAGCCGGCACCGCCATAATAGCTCCGGTTCCGTAACCGGCAAGTACATAGTCGCTAATCCATACCGGAACCGCCTCTCCTGTAAACGGATTAACAGCATACGAACCGCTGAATACACCCGTAACACGACGGTCGGCAATACGCTCGCGCTCTGTACGTTTCTTCGTACGGTCAAGATAAGCCTCTACTTCTGCTTTCTGTGCCTCGGTAGTCAGCTGAGCCACCAGTTCGCTTTCCGGAGCCAGTACCATAAAGGTTACACCGAACATGGTATCGGCACGAGTGGTAAAGATGGTAAATTCCACATCACTGTCTTTCACCTTGAAGCGCACTTCCGTACCTTCTGAACGTCCAATCCAGTTACGCTGGGTTTCCTTCAGTGAGTCGGTCCAGTCAACGGTTTCCAGCCCTTCCAGCAAACGCTGTGCATAAGCCGATACACGCAAGCACCACTGACGCATCTTTTTCTGCACCACCGGATAGCCTCCACGTTCAGACACTCCGTCAACCACTTCATCGTTTGCCAACACCGTACCCAGTTCCGGACACCAGTTTACCATGGTTTCACCCAAATAGGCAATACGGTAGTTCATCAAGATTTCCTGCTGTTCTTTCTCGCTTTTTGCCTTCCACTCCTCTGCTGTAAAGTTCAGCTCTTCACTGCAAGCCACATCCAGCCCTTCTGTTCCTTTCTGCTCAAAGTGGTCAACCAGCTTGCTGACAGGCTGTGCCTTCTGACAAGAATTGCAGTAAAAGCTGTTAAACATTTGCATGAAAGCCCACTGCGTCCAGTGATAATATCCCGGTTCGCAAGTACGGACTTCACGGTTCCAGTCAAAACAGAACCCAATTTTATCCAGCTGCTCACGATAGCGGTTAATATTAGTCGCCGTCGTAATGGCAGGATGCTGTCCGGTCTGGATGGCATACTGTTCAGCCGGCAAGCCATAGGCATCGTATCCCATCGGATTTAACACGTTAAAGCCCTGCAAGCGTTTAAAGCGAGCATAAATATCGCTGGCAATATATCCAAGCGGATGACCCACGTGTAATCCGGCTCCCGACGGATAGGGGAACATATTCAACACATAGAACTTTTTCTTTGATTCGTCTTCAACAACTTTATAGGTTTGGTTATCCACCCACTTCTGTTGCCATTTCTTTTCAATTTCTCTGAAATTATATTCCATAGCAAAGCTATTATTTATTTGATTTTTACGTATTTCTATCACGAATGTGCAAAGATAGTAAGAGTTCGGGAATAATTATCGGTAAGTTGGTAAGTTTTTAAGTTATTGAGTTTTTGAGTTATTGAGTTAATTTTTAGAAGTGATTCAACTTTATGCACAACGGTTACCCGCCCGGTAAAAGAACTCAAAGCATTCCAGCGCGTCACGCTTAAACCGGGAGAATCAAAACAAGTCAACTTCACGTCGCCTGCATCCAGTCTGGCTTTTGGGAGAAATAGAAAGAAGATGCTTAAAACTGCATACGAATATTCACAGGCAATCTTTCTTTTTTCAACAGTTTAAACAGACCTGTCAATATCTTCAATACATTACTTATTTACAAGAAGATAGATTCTATAATCGAAGTCATATCATTCTGTCTTATCCACAGTTCCCATTCATGTTTTCAACAGCTTTTCAACCAAACTTCTATATCTGTATTACCTTGTGAACAAGCCTATACTTCCCACCATTTTTATCAGACTTTCTCTTCGTTTTATCTTCCAACAAAAAACGCCTTGGCATTTGAGCAAGAATGCCAAGGCGTTTTTCATATAGTTAAAAAGCGATAGAATAATCTTACTTACTTCTGAAAATCAGCCCAATTAGTAAGACGCATATCTCCCTCGCGCATAAATACCTGATGCATGCCCAAAGCCGCCGACAAGCTGTGGCTGGTTTGTCCCTTGGTAGTAATCTTCAGATAGTCCCACAGAAGCTGTTTATAGTCGGGATGTGCACAATTTTCAATGATGGCTTGTGCCCGCTCGGCAGGACTCTTTCCGCGCAAGTCAGCTATTCCCTGTTCGGTTATGATTACATTCACCGAATGTTCACTATGGTCTAAGTGAGAAACCATCGGCACGATCGAGCTGATACAGCCTCCTTTAGCCGTTGACGGACAAGAGAAGATAGAAATATAAGCACTGCGGGTGAAATCGCCTGAACCACCGATACCATTCATCATCTTCGTTCCGCAAATATGAGTGGAGTTAACATTACCGTAGATATCCGCTTCAATGGCTGTATTCATCGAAATGACACCGATACGACGGACCACCTCCGGACAGTTGGATATTTCCGACGGGCGCAAAATCAGTTTATGACGGAAAAAGTCCATATTGTCATAAATATCCTGCAAACAGTCGTTGGTTACACTCAGCGAACAGGTACTTCCAAACTTGATGCGCCCTTCTTTTACCAGCTTAATCACCGAGTTCTGAATCACTTCTGTATACATTTCAAAAGGTGGGATACTGGGGTCTTTACCCAAGGCGCTCAGCACGGCATTCGCTATATTTCCCACTCCCGACTGCAAAGGCAGGAATGTAGAAGGAATAATGCCCTTGCGCAAATCTGCTGCCAAGAATTCGGCTACGTTCTGACCGATTTTATCGGTAATCGGATCGGGTTCATGAAAACCGCGTGCCTCATCAGGGGCATTGGTTTCAACCACTCCTACTATCTTTGAAGGATCAACTTGAATATAAGGCAACCCGATACGATCACTGGGCTTTACAATCGGAATCGGACGGCGGAAAGGAGGACGTTCCATCTCATAGAGGTCATGCATACCCATAATGGCTTTGCTATGAGCTGAGTTGAGTTCAACCACAACCTTATCTGCCAGACGAGCTACCGTGGGGGTAATACCCACACCGGCTGTCAAATAAATACGTCCGTCGGCAGTCAAGTCGCACGCTTCGATAATTGCCAGATTGACATGACCCAAGAAACCCGACCGCAAGCGCTGGGCTACTTGTGAAAGGTGAATATCTGTGTAATTAATTTCTCCATTGTTTACCGCCTTGCGGAAGTCTGCATTCGTGGTATAAGGTGCACGAAACTGAATGGCCTTGGCACGCGTCAATGCTCCGTCGCAAGAATCTCCGGTAGAGGCACCGGTTATTATCCCGATTTGAAAATGTTCACCGCGGGCATGTTTTTCTTCTGCTATCTTTGCCAGTTCAACTGTTACTGCCTTCGGACTTCCTGCCGGCGTGAAACCGCTCAGTCCGATAATATCTCCATCTTTGACAAGGCTCGCTGCTTCGGCTGCCGAAATAAAGTTGAAGCTCATGGTATCAAGTGTTTTTATGTTAGTATTAATTCGTCTTCCAAAAATAAAAAAAAATTCCGTCAATCATATTTTCTTTGAAATATTTCTGAATAGATAAATGCACGGCGCGCCTCGGAAGGATTACGAAGCGAAATATCCCGGTCAAGCTGCTTTTCTTTCCTCTTTTCAGTTTCCTGCCGGACATTTGTTTCAAAGTGACTCGGACTTTTCGACGGTCTCGCTTTCTCGCATTGCAATACAGACGAATCTGCAAACGACCGCATACGCAGCTTTGGACGCTTGGGGAACGGCATTTCATCTTCACATTCTTCCTCTTCGCCAACAGGTATCATGCTTTTCCGCTGCTTTTTCGGACGGTGACCCACTGTTTGACTTTCCTTTGAAGTTTGCTTGAAAACTGCAATGGCTATAATAGCTATAATTACCAGTACATTAAAAAAATCCATAAATAAACAAGTGTTAACGGTTTTCCCAAAGATACGAATAAATCTGATATATCCTACCGATTTCATGGAAGTTAACCAAGAAACCGATATCTTTGCATCTTCATTCATTAAAACTACAAAACGCTTATGACTAAAGAAACAGCAGGAGCAGACTTTAAATCTGCAACTGAACACGAAAACAAAAAACTGTTCATCGAAACCTATGGATGCCAGATGAACGTGGCCGACAGTGAAGTAATTGCTTCTATCATGCAAATGGCAGGATATTCACCTTGTGAATCATTAGACGAAGCAGATGCCGTGTTTATGAACACCTGTTCTATCCGCGACAATGCCGAACAGAAAATCCTGAACCGCCTTGAGTTCTTCCATTCACTGCGGAAAAAACGCAAACACCTCATTGTAGGTGTACTGGGATGTATGGCTGAACGGGTAAAAAACGACTTGATAGAAAACCATCATGTTGACCTGGTAGCAGGTCCGGATGCATATCTCACCTTACCCGAACTGATTGCGGCTGTAGAAGCTGGAGAAAAAGCCATCAATGTAGAACTGTCAACTACTGAAACGTATCGCGATGTAATTCCTTCACGCATCTGTGGAAACCACATTTCAGGTTTTGTATCTATCATGCGCGGATGCAACAACTTCTGTCACTACTGTATCGTTCCTTATACCCGCGGACGCGAACGAAGCCGTGATGTGGAAAGCATCTTGAATGAAGTACGCGACCTTCAGGCAAAAGGATATAAGGAAGTAACCCTCTTGGGACAGAACGTAAACTCTTACCGCTTTGAGAAAGATGGAAGTACGGTTACATTCCCTGAACTGTTGCGCACGGTAGCACAGGCGGTTCCCGATATGCGCGTACGCTTCACCACCTCGCATCCTAAGGACATGAGCGATGAAACCTTGCATGTCATCGCCGAGGTACCCAATGTATGCAAGCATATTCATTTACCTGTACAGAGTGGAAGCTCACGCATCTTGAAACTGATGAACCGAAAATATACGCGTGAATGGTACCTGGAACGTGTAGCGGCTATCCGCCGGATTATTCCTGATTGTGGACTGAGTACAGATATTTTCTCCGGATTCCATTCGGAAACCGAAGAAGACCATCAGATGTCGCTTTCACTTATGCGTGAATGTGCCTATGACTCCGCTTTCATGTTCAAATACTCTGAACGCCCGGGAACGTATGCATCCAAACATCTGCCGGATGACATTTCTGAAGAGGTAAAAATACGCCGCCTGAACGAAATGATTGAATTGCAAAACCAACTTTCAGCCGAAAGCAATGCGAAGGATGTAGGAAAAACATTTGAGGTATTGGCTGAAGGGGTATCCAAACGTTCCAAAGAGCAGCTGTTCGGACGAACCGAACAAAATAAGGTGGTGGTATTCGACCGCGGCTCTCACCGCATCGGCGACTTTGTAAAAGTCCGCATCACCGATTCAAGTTCTGCAACCTTAAAGGGCGAACTCCTCAACTAAATAAAACGAGCCCCGGCAACGAGGCTCTTACAGACAAATAAAAAGTCCCCTGCTGCAAATGCATCTATAAAAATGCTTGCAACAGGGGACTTCACATTAAGAGTTCTACTCTCTTTCTGTTTGTCAATTATTGTCGATACGTTTCGCCTCCGGCATGACCAGCCATAAAATCAGATAAACAATACCACCTGAAAATGCAGTGAAAAACGTTAACAACACGTAAATGATACGAACCAGCGTAATATCCCATCCGAAATAATCAGCAATGCCCGAACAGACTCCGGCAATCATCCGATTATTTGAACGCATTAATTTCCTTTTCTCCATAAACTTCTTTCTCAATTTTGCGTCTAAGTTACAAAAAACTCATCAATTAAGGTTTATACTCTTAAAAACTTTTAAAGAAATTCCCTCTATACCCATTTTATTTGTTATTTTGCATCAAATTAGGGAATAAAGTGAACGTACTCAACATAAATAAGTGTCCGCTCTGCGGAGGAAGCCAATTTGAACAAGAAATTACCTGTAAGGATTATTATGCTACAGGTGAATCGTTCAAGATATGCCGATGTAAGGCGTGTGGCTTTCAGTTTACCCAGTCGGCTCCTGTGGAAAGCGAAATCGGACGGTATTATGAATCTCCAGATTATATTTCACACAGCAATACGCATAAAGGGCTGATGAACCGTGTATATCATTACGTACGTCGCTACATGCTGTCACGGAAAGCCCATCTTATTAAACGTACCAGCCGGATAAACAGCGGACGGCTGTTAGATATCGGAACCGGGACAGGGTATTTCTGCCATTTTATGCAGAAAAAAGGATGGAACGTATCGGCTGTAGAAAAAAGCGCGCAGGCACGCGAATTTGCATCGGCTCATTTCGGTTTAAGCATCGATCCCCCTGAGGCGCTTGAAAAATACAAGGAAAGTTCATTTGATGTCATCACCTTATGGCACGTCATGGAGCACTTGGAGCATCTGAATGAAACGTGGGATTTGCTTAACCGGCTCTTAAACGACCGGGGCGTACTGGTCATAGCTGTGCCTAACCCGAACTCTTTCGATGCAGCCAAATATAAAGAAATGTGGGCGGCTTATGATGTTCCTCGTCACTTATGGCATTTCACCCCATCCACCATACAGCAGTTTGGGGCGAAACATGGATTTATACTGACCGAACGGATTCCAATGCCTTTCGATGCCTTCTATGTATCCATGCTGAGCGAAAAATATCAGAAAAGCCGCTTCCCTTTTGCAAAGGGACTGATAACCGGAACCCGGGCAGGAGTAGCTTCGCTTATAAAAAAGGAACAAAGCAGTTCCATGATTTATGTTTTCAGAAAAAAGTAACTATATGAGTAAGCAATCAGGATCTTTTTTCGATATGCAGTTTATTACCTCAAGTATCAGTACCATGCTGGTATTGCTGCTTCTGGGGTTAGTTGTCTTTTTTGTTCTGACAGCTAACAACCTCTCTGTATACGTACGTGAAAACATTGCGTTTTCCGTTATCGTAAGCGATGATATGAAGGAACCTGAAATCTTGAAATTCCAAAAAGCACTTAATGAAAAACCTTATGTAAAGCAAACCACTTATATCTCAAAGAAACAGGCGCTGGAAGAACAGACTCAGGCGATGGGAACTGACCCGACTGAATTTCTCGGATATAACCCGTTTACAGCATCCATTGATATTCGGCTCAATTCGGAATATGCCAATTCAGACAGCATTCAGTGGATTGAAAAAGAACTGCTTGCCAATAAAAAAGTGCTTGAAATCAATTATCCGCAAGATTTAATTGACTCAGTGAACCGGAACTTGAAAAAAATAAGTTTCTTCTTACTGGGACTTGCAGCACTGCTTACCTTTATATCGTTTGCACTGATAAACAACACCATCCGGCTGACCATTTATTCCAAACGCTTCCTTATCCATACCATGAAGCTGGTTGGAGCCAGTTGGTCGTTCATCCGACGACCGTTTCTGGTACGTAATGTTTGGGTAGGCATACTGGCAGCCTCCATGGCTAACGCCTTCCTGATTGGCATGGCCTATTTTCTTGTAAAATATGAACCTGAACTGCTGGCAGTAATTACCCCGTCTGTTATCGTCATTGTTATGGCAGCGGTATTCTTTTTTGGTATCACCATTACCAGTTTCTGCGCACTTATCTCTATCAATAAATATCTGCGCATGAAAATCAGCGAACTATATTGTCATTAAAACAACATATCTCTATAAATCAAATTTAAACATGGATAAAAAAAGCTTTGCTTTCGATAAAACAAATTTCCGGCTTTTAGGCATAGGAATGATTGTGATTATCATCGGATTCCTTTTGATGAGCGGTCCGGGGTCGACCGAAACTGCCTTTAATCCGGATATTTTCAGTGTACGGCGTATCAAAGTAGCACCTGCAGTCTGTTTCTTCGGATTTATTTTTATGATTTACGGTATCTTACGCAAACCGTCATCTCGCTCAAACGAATTATCTAACAACGAAAATAACTAATATGGGAGGAGACTTGAATTTATTTCAGACCATCATCATTGCAATCGTAGAAGGATTGACCGAATTTCTTCCGGTTTCTTCTACCGGACACATGATTATTGCCCAAAACATACTGGGTGTACAAAGTACCGAATTTGTCAAGGCTTTTACATTCATCATCCAATTTGGAGCCATTCTCTCGGTGGTCATCCTTTATTGGAAGCGTTTTTTTCAGCTAAACCATACACCGGCTCCAAGTGGGAGCAGTGCGCTGAAGTGTTTTCTCCACAAATTCGATTTCTACTGGAAATTACTTGTGGCGTTTGTTCCGGCTGCAGTATTAGGATTGCTGTGCAGTGACTTTATCGATGAAATGCTTGAAAGTGTAACCGTTGTGGCTGTCATGCTCATTGTCGGTGGAATTTTCATGCTTTTCTGCGACAAGATATTCGGGAAAGGAAGCGAACAGACAGCACTGACCGAAAGACGCGCCTTCCTCATCGGGTTATTCCAGTGTATCGCTATGATTCCCGGTGTATCACGCTCTATGGCAACCATCGTCGGGGGAATGTCACAAAAACTAACCCGAAAGGCAGCTGCCGAATTTTCATTCTTTCTGGCCGTACCCACCATGTTTGCCGCCACGGTTTATAAAATGGCTAAACTTTTCATGGACGGAGGTACAGCCATCATTTCTGAAAATATGACTGCACTGATTGTGGGAAATGGAGTGGCTTTTATCGTTGCCTTACTGGCTATCAAGTTTTTTATCAACTATGTAACCAAGTATGGTTTTGCAGCATTCGGCTGGTACCGGATTATCGTGGGAGGGGTTATATTAATCATGTCCTTTTTAGGATATAATTTAGAAATAGTTTAATGAATTTTAAAGAAGGAGAAGTTTTATATTTTGACAAGCCCTTACGATGGACATCGTTTGCGGTGGTCAACAAAATAAGATATCATATCAGCCGTAAGTTAGGGGTAAAGAAAATCAAAGTAGGACATGCCGGAACGCTCGATCCGCTCGCTACAGGAGTCATGATTATCTGTACCGGAAAAGCAACCAAGCGGATTGAAGAGTTTCAATATCATACGAAGGAATACATTGCGACCTTACAATTAGGGGCAACCACCCCTTCTTTTGATCTTGAAAAAGAAATTGATGCCACCTATCCCACCGAACACATCACGCGTGAACTGGTGGAACGGGTATTACAGCGGTTCGTAGGAACTATCGAACAGATACCGCCGGCTTTTTCTGCCTGTAAAGTGGAAGGAAAACGCGCATACGACCTCGCACGTAAAGGAGATGAAGTAGAACTAAAGCCTAAAACACTGGTTATCGATGAAATTGAATTACTGGAATGCAACTTACCGGAAATAAAAATACGGGTGGTCTGCAGTAAAGGTACTTACATACGGGCGCTCGCCCGTGACATCGGAGAGGCTCTTCACAGTGGCGCTCATCTTACCGGACTGATTCGTACCCGAGTTGGAGAGGTGAGACTAAATGACTGCATGCAAGTAGAAGATTTCGAAGCATGGCTTGAAAAACAAGAAATTGAAGTTACAAACGATTAAGGAAAGAAAGGAAAAAGAATGAAACTGTCACAATTCAAATTCAAACTGCCGGAAGACAAAATTGCTCTCTATCCGGCTAAGTATAGAGACGAATCTCGACTGATGGTGGTACATAAATCCACCGGAGAAATAGAGCACATGGTGTTCAAAGACATTCTGAATTACTTTGACGACAAAGATGTGTTTATCTTTAACGATACAAAGGTCTTTCCTGCGCGTCTGTACGGAAACAAGGAAAAGACAGGAGCACGCATTGAGGTATTCTTATTGCGCGAGCTTAATGAAGAGCTTCGCCTATGGGATGTCTTGGTTGACCCGGCACGTAAAATCCGTATCGGAAACAAGCTTTACTTTGGAGAAGACGATTCGATGGTAGCGGAAGTCATTGATAACACCACATCACGTGGGCGTACCTTGCGTTTCCTCTATGACGGACCGCACGATGAGTTTAAAAAAGCACTCTATGCATTAGGAGAACCGCCATTGCCTCCATTTATCCATCGCCCTGCCGAACCGATTGATGAAGAAAGGTTCCAGAATATCTTTGCCAAAAACGAAGGAGCGGTTACAGTTCCGGCTGCCGGACTCCACTTTAGCCGCGAACTGATGAAGCGCATGGAAATCAAAGGTATCGATTTCGCTTATATTACCATGCACTCCGGACTGGGCAATTTCCGCGATATTGACGTGGAAGATTTAACCAAACATAAAATGGACTCTGAACAAATGTTTGTGGAAGAGGAGGCTTGCCGTATCGTAAATGAAGCTAAAGACCGGGGAAGCCGCGTATGTGCTGTGGGTACCAGTGTGATGCGTACCATTGAAACTGCTGTAGGTACAGATGGTCATCTGAAGGAGTTTGAGGGATGGACCAACAAGTTTATCTTCCCGCCTTACGATTTCTCTGTGGCCAATGCCATGGTAAGTAACTTCCATATGCCTTTATCAACCATGCTGATGCTGGTATGCTCATATGGAGGATATGACTTAATCATGGATGCATATCAAATTGCCTTAAAAGAAGACTACCGTTTTGGAACTTATGGTGATGCGATGCTTATACTGGATGATACTCCACAAAAGGTTTTCCTCAACGTAAATGTAGGTACAAGCACAAAAACACAGGTCATAGACAGCTTAAAGGAAAACTTCAAACAAGTAGAAGTCTTAATGGAGGCTACTGCAGATAAAGCAAAATCGGCAGATCTTCTGATAAGTATGGGAACAGCATTATCTCTGGATAAACTGAAAGATAAGATTGACAGTATATATGATGTATCGCGAGTAACAATTCTTTCAATAGGACATAATTTGTTTACCGATGCCGTTTCTGCTTTACTTGACAAAGAGATATATCCAATGAAAAGACTTGCCTCAGAAGCAAAAGATTTCTGGAACTTGATTAAAGTAAACCAATAAGACAGACATACCACCATGAAGGTATATTTAGGTCTAGGTACTAATCTAGGAGATAAGGCTGCCAATTTACAGGCTGCCGTCAAACTGATCAACGAGAAGATAGGGAAGGTTACTTCCCTATCTTCTTTCTATGAAACAGCTCCTTGGGGGTTTGACTCTAAACACAGTTTCCTCAATGCTGCCGCTGAGGTGGAGACTGTTTTATCGCCTGCTGAGGTTCTTCATCTCACTCAATATATTGAACGGGAACTGGGACGTACAAAGAAATCATCGGGGGGAGTTTATTCCGACCGGCTGATTGATATTGATATCTTGCTGTATGACCAGCTTATTATACATACTCCTGAACTGACTCTTCCCCATCCGCTCATGACAAAACGCGACTTTGTCATGATGCCTTTAATAGAGATTGCAGGAGAAGTGGTTCATCCTGTGTTTCAACAACCTCTCAAGGATCTTACCTCCCACTATCAATAACGAGAAGAGGGAAGCTTCTCCCTCTCTCATCTTATTTCCACTCAAATTCTCACACAAAAAAAACGCAGAACCCGCTTCGTTTCTCAAATAATACATTAAATTTGCGCTCAGATTGGTTCTGATTTATCTGTTCAGATAAACGGATTAAAAGGGAATCGGGTGAAAATCCCGAACAGTCCCGCTGCTGTGAAGCTCCATCCAACTTATTGAAAAGGCTCATACCACTGATATACAATGGCTATATTGGGAAGGTTCAATAAGGGAGTCAGTCAGAAGACCTGCCATCATTTATTTGCCGGTCACTCTCCGGGGTTAGAGAAGCCGCGCCTTTATTTTCTTTTTTTACAATAAATGATTATGCGCCAGCAAGTAAAACTTGTTGTTATGCTTATCTGTGTATATGTATGGGCATGGAGTATCCCTACCTATGCGCAAAGTAAGTTAGACAGCCTGCAGCAACTAGAAGAAGTGATAGTTACAGCCCGTAATTATCAGAAAGAGGTGATACCCGTACAGCAACTGTCGGGGAAGGAACTTCAACGTCTGAACTCACATAATATAGCCGATGCACTGCGGTATTTCTCCGGTATTCAGATAAAAGACTACGGAGGAGTAGGCGGACTGAAGACAGTGAATATCCGAAGCATGGGAACCAACCATGTGGGTGTCTTTTATGATGGCATTGAACTGGGAAATGCGCAGAACGGTACAGTCGACTTAGGTCGCTTTTCATTGGATAATATGGAGTCGGTCACCCTTTACAATGGTCAGAAAAGTGCAATTTTCCAACCAGCCAAAGATTTCGGGTCGGCAGGCTCTATCTATCTGCAATCACGTACCCCTCAATTTAAAGGGGAAAAGCGCCACAATGTGAAAGCGGCTTTCAAAACTGGTTCGTTTGGTCTGGTCAATCCGTCCTTCTTATGGGAGCACCGGTTAAGCCAGAACGTTTCGTCTTCACTTAGTGCGGAATACATGTACACCACTGGAAAATATAAATTTACCTACCGCGTAAAAAACGGTTACGATACCACTGCTGTACGCCAGAACGGAGATGTCAATGCTGTTCGTATCGAAGGGGGATTATTCGGAAAGTTCAAGGGGGGCTATTGGCGGATGAAGGGTTATTTCTATCGGTCGGAACGGGGGTATCCGGGAGCCATCGTGCGCAATAAGTTCACCCACGAGGACCGTCAATGGGATACCAATACCTTCTTTCAAGGGTCGATGAAAAAAGATTTTTCTCCTTGCTACAGCTTGCTGCTCAACGTAAAGTATGCTTATGATTACCTGCACTACCTCGCCGACCCCAACCGGGATGAGTCGCTGATGTATACTAATAATCATTATTATCAGCATGAGGTTTACACGTCAACCGCCAACCGGATTACACTGTTCCCTTGGTGGAGCTTGAATTTCTCAGCCGACTACCAGTTTAACCTGCTTAATGCCGACCTCAAAGATTTTGCTTATCCGCGCCGGCATAGTTTTCTTTTTGCCGGAGCTACCGCTTTCGACTTCCATAAACTGAAAATGCAGGCGAGTCTGTTGAGTACGGTGGTTCACGATGAAGTCACCCAGATTAACAGCCAAGCAGCTGGCAATAAAGTGGAGTGGACTCCCACCGCCATCCTCTCCTACCGTCCGTTTGCTCCTATCGACTTTAATCTGCGTGCTTTCTATAAGCGTATCTTCCGTATGCCCACGCTGAACGATTTGTATTATACTTTCATAGGCAATACCGATTTGGAACCGGAATATACCAACCAGTATAATATCGGATTTACTTACAGCAAAGACTTTACTCACACGTGGCTCAAACGAATAGAGATACAAACCGACTTTTATTATAACGAAGTAGAAAATAAAATCATTGCTACCCCCACTTCCAACTTTTTCCGCTGGACGATGATTAACCTCGGCAAAGTAGAAATACGGGGCGTTGATGTAGCCGTACAGACCGAATGGCAACTTGGCAGAGAATTGTTTCTCAACGGAAGAGTCAACTATACGTACCAAAAAGCACAAGACTTCACCAACCCGGAAGATGAGTTCTACGGCGGACAAATCCCCTATATCCCTTGGCACAGCGGTTCGGCTAACCTCAATGCTTCTTTCCGGCGATGGGAAGCGAATTACAGCTTTATCTATACCGGCGAACGGTATTCCTCATCTGCCAATATTCTGGTAAACTATCAGCTACCGTGGTACACCAGCGACTGCTCGATAGCTTACCGGCATCCACTGAGAAAAGGAAACCTAAAAGCGACTCTTGAAGTGAATAATCTACTGAACCAGCAATATGAAGTTGTGGCATGCTACCCCATGCCGGGCATCAACTTCAGGGCTATAATAAAATACAGCTTTTAAAAAATGAAACGAAGAATTACTGATTGGCTTTTCGTACTGACCGCCCTGCTTGTCTTTACTTCGTGCAGAGGCGAACTTCCTTACCTGCGTTCCGAAGGTGAGCTAACCGACCCTTCGCCAGGAAAGTCTAAACACATTAAAGGAATGTATCTACTCAATGAAGGAAACATGGGAAGCAACAAATGCACCATCGACTTCTATGACTATACCACCGGAGAATACTTCCGAAATATTTATCCGGAACAGAACCCCGACATTGTAAAAGAGCTGGGCGATGTGGGAAACGATATTCAAATATACGGCGACAAACTTTTTGCTGTGGTAAACTGCTCACACTTTGTGGAGGTCATGGACTTGAAGACTGCCCGCCATATAGGGAGCGTCAACATCACGAACTGCCGCTATATCCAGTTTCATGAGGGGAAAGCCTATGTAAGTTCTTATGCTGGCCCGGTACAGATTGACCCCAATGCCCGACCGGGAAAGATTGTAGAATTTGATGTGGAAACCCTTCAGATAGAGCGGGAAGTGGTAGTGGGATACCAGCCCGAGGAAATGGTGATTACTGACGGAAAACTTTATGTAGCCAATTCCGGCGGTTACCGTTTCCCGAACTATGACCGCACCGTTTCAGTAGTTGACCTGAATTCCTTTCAAGTGGTCCATACCATTGATGTTGCCATTAACCTGCACCGCATGGAACTCGACCGCCAAGGGCGAATCTATGTCAGTTCACGAGGCGATTATGCAGGAAAAGGTTCTGACGTATTTGTCATCGACTCCAAAACCGAAGAAGTCATCGGCAACTTAGGCATTGCAGCCAGCGAAATGTGTATAAGCGGTGATTCCATTTATATGATTAGTACGGAATGGAGCAATCAAACCAGCTCGAATACCATTTCGTATACGCTTTATGATGTTAACCGTCAGCAAATCGTATCACGGAACTTCATTACAGACGGAACCGATAAAGAGATTCAGCTTCCGTACGGGGTGGCTGTCAACCCGGAAAACAAAGAATTCTTCATCTGCGATGCAACGAATTACGTAAGCCCAGGGTATCTCTACTGTTTCACTCCGGAAGGAAAGAAAAAGTGGAAGATACGTACCGGCGATATTCCGGCACACATGGCTTTCACCACGAAAGAAGTTGCTTTTTAAAAACAAACTAACTCAACCTATTTAAAATGAAAAAAGAACTATTGTTATGCAGCTTGGCCGGTATCTTACTGACCGGCATCAGCGGATGTTCAGGCAACGAGCCTTGGAGTGACTCTGCTTATACCCTTCAGAAAGAAGATATCAAAGTAGATTATCCAGAGGCAGGCTTTACAGCCAATGCCGGACAGGCTTTCCTGATTGAGGTAAAGAGTGTTTCTGATGAGAACGTTACGTATGCGTGGCTGATTGACGGAAAAGAAGTTGCTCAAACCAAATCTTTTACCCACACCTTTATGCAGGCCGGTACCTACCAGCTTACTTTGAAGGTTTCACAAGGTCAAACCAGCTTTGAGTTCTCCTATACCGTCAACGTGGGATATGCAGCATTACCGGAAACACCGAAAGATGCCAGTCCGTATATCACCAAGGTTTTGGAATACCGCCCGGCTCCCGGACAGTTTGTAAACACCATGCCTCAGTATAAAGAAGGAGATACGCAGGCTACAATGAACGAAAAAGCACTGAACGCCATCGGAAACAACACAAGAAGAATGATTACCTTAGGGGGCTATGGAGGTTATGTTACCGTGGGCTTCGACCACACAATACGCAATGCCAAAGATGCCAACGATTTCCTCGTATTAGGAAATGCTTTTGAAAACAGCAGTGAACCGGGAATCATTCAAGTGGCTTACGACGTCAACCAAAACGGACAGCCCGATGAAGAAGAATGGTTTGAAATAGCCGGAAGTGCACATCATGCCCCGAAACACGAACTTTGGTATGAACAAGCCAAGCAGGCTGGAAATATCGTAGAGACTTATCTTGACTATTCCATTACCTATAAAAAACCTGCTAAAGAACCTACGACCAATGAAGAAAAGGAAAACTATATCTTCTGGGAGGACAATAAAGGGCATAAAGGATATAAGGTAATGAACCAGTTCCACCCACAGCCTTATTACCCACAGTGGATTGAAGAAGAGCAACTGGTATTTACCGGTACGTGTCTGCCACAAAACGGCATCAACCAAGGTACAGACAAAAACTTTGTACTTCCGTCATTTACATACGGCTATGCCGACAATTATCCCAACGACGCTGCAGAAGCGGGCATCGACATCGACTGGGCAGTCGACAAAAACGGAAAGCCTGCCAACCTACCGGGAGTGGACTTCATTAAAATCTATACCGGAGTGAACCAAGAGAACGGTTGGTTAGGAGAAAACTCTACCGAAGTATGCGGAGTAACCGATTTAAACTTAACTAAATAACAACTATTTTTAATTTACACGTATGAAAAAGCGTATCTTATTCGCAGCCTTTGCCGCCTGCCTACTGGCCGGATGCGACAACGACGATCTGGAAAAAAGAGTAGACAGTCTGGAAAACCGACTGGAAATTGTAGAAAAGACTCTGACTGAAATCAACTCCGGCATTTCTTCCTTGCAATCCATCGTAGAGGCTTTGCAGAACGGAAAGTCGGTTTCGAATGTAGAAGAAACCGCTACGGGCTACGTCATTACTTTTAGCGACGGGTCAAATATCACCTTAAAACATGGACAGGATGGAGCAAACGGACAGAACGCTACTGCCCCAGTTATCGGTATGGCTGAATCTGAAGGAGCTTATTACTGGACCGTTACCATCGACGGTGAAACCCAATTCATGGAAAACAACGGAAAGAAAGTTCCCGTTACAGGTAATACCCCGAAAATGGGCGTGGATGAAAACGGATTCTGGACGGTAGATACCGGAAACGGACCGGAACAGGTGAAAGATGAAGAAGGTAACCCGATTCCAGCCCGTGCCGGAGCAACAGGCTCATTTATCAGCGATGTGGTTTATACAGATAAAAATATTACATTCATCTTCTCAGACGGTACAGAAATTACAATGCCTGTTGAATTTACCGTTAAGGCCGATGATAAAGCGCAGCCAAAGGTAGAAGCTAAAGGCTTTTATATCGTCAATGAAGGATGGTATGGACACGATAAAGGAAGCGTGAACTACTTTGAAAAGAACGGAACTTCTTACACCCCGCATTACCGCGCATTTAAGGCAGCCAACCCTGATACCGAGTTAGGCAATACCACTTGTTACGGAGCTATCTGGGGCGATAATTTCTATCTGATTTCCAAGCAAGATAACCGTCTGGTCATTGCCGATGCCCAAAACCTCAAGTCAAAAAAAGTAATAACCGACTTAGGTGGAGACGGTCGCTCGTTTTTGGGTATAGATGACCAAAAAGCCTATATAGGATATAATGGAGGAATCAAAACATTCAATATCGAAAGTCTTACCTTGGGCGAAGCCATTGCAGGAGTAAGCGGTGAAATAGGCAATATGTGTTACGCTTACGGAAAAGTCTTTGCGGTTTCCGATAAGAATTTATACATCATCGATGCAAAAACTGATAAGGTAGAAAAGACTGTAACAGGTTCTTATGATACATACAAAAGCGTTGTTACCGCCAAAGACGGTAGCGTATGGGTCGCTGCAGCCAACAAGTTCATTGTCTATAATCCGAACGACTTAGAAAATACGAAAGAAATTGCTTATCCAGTCGATGCTGCCGTTTCAAGTTCATGGGGTTCCTGGAATCCGGGCGGATTGTGTGCCTCTACACAGACGAACACACTTTACTGGACCACCGGAACAAGTCCATGGAGCAAAAATGCTGTATGCAAATACGACATTGATGCTTCCAACGCAAATTCTTCTTTTTATACCTTGCTTAACGACGAGGATGGAAAGAAGCGCGTACTCTATGGAGCTGGCTTGCGCGTAGACCCACTTTCCGATAATTTAGTCTTGCAGTCATGCCGCGACGAATGGGAATATGCCTACAACTGGCTCTTCCTGTTGAGCAACACCGGAACGCTGAACACCTCTTTCGTGGTAGCAGACGACAAAGAGCCAACCGCCGGCAACGGATATTACTGGTTCCCCTCTATGCCAGTATTTGAAGATGCAAACAAGCCACAGATTCTACTGAATCAGGTTATGATGGGCACAAACAAAAAAGTAGAAATCGACCTCTCTACCAAAGTGGTGGATTATGACAATATCTTTGCTACGATGGCTATTCAGGCAGAACTTCTTGACAAGAAAGACCAAGCAAAGGTTTCTATCGCTGGAAATAAACTGGTTATCGAATCGCTGACTCAAGAAGGCAACTTCAAACTGAAGCTGACTGTAGTTTCCAATGGAGTAAAAAAGGAAAAAGAAATCGAGCTGGTCATTGCCAATGAAAAATGAAATAATCTGATGCTTAACTAAACTGTTTCGCCTCGCAACTGCCCGCATGGGTGCTGCGAGGCGTTTTTTTGATGCATTCCTCCAGCCCTACGACTTCTAAAAGAACAAATCTCCCTATCGTATTCTTCCCGTTTTCTGCATCTAAATGTTGTTTCTTCTATAAGAAAACTCAAAACCACAGTGTGATTTGTACAGTTCACACTGTGGTTTATATAATTCACAGTGTGACTTGTAAAAATCACACTGTGATGTTGACTTCTCATCAGCCTCATCTTGTTTTTCCCCAACAAGCATTCCGGTTTCCTTCCGTCAATTCCCGTTTTTTCCCCTAAACCAACGGTCAACTATCAAAGCCAAAGCTCCATCGCCCGTCACATTACAAGCCGTACCGAAGCTATCCATCGCAATATAAAGAGCAATCATCAGCGCCTGGTCGTTCTCGTTAAATCCAAGCATTGAAGAAAGAATACCCAAGGAAGCCATAATTGCCCCACCGGGAACTCCCGGAGCCGCCACCATCGTAACTCCCAACATACAGATAAAGCCGGCAAACATCGAAAAATCATACGGCATATGCTGCATCATCATCAGTGCAAGTGCACATGCCACAATCTTCAAAGTACTCCCCGACAAATGAATCGTGGCACATAAAGGAATAACAAACCCTGCAATACCATCACTCACCCCGTTAAGCAAAGTTTGCTTTAATGTGACAGGAATAGTTGCCGCCGAAGATTGAGTTCCCAACGCAGTAAAATAAGCCGGAAGCATACGCCCTAATAACCGGAAAGGGTTCTTCCGAACCACAGCTCCCGCCACAACATACTGGAGAACCAGCAAAAAAATGTGGAGTACAAAGATTATACCTATAATCTTGACAAAAACGGTTAACACATGAAATACCTGTCCGGAATGAGTCATATTAAAAAAGATTCCGAATATATAAACAGGAAGCAAGGGAAGAATAACGGCCTGAATCGTACGGACAATAATAGCTTTAAAGTCATTGCAAACATTTTTCAGATAGGCAGTATCCAGATAGGCGAGTCCTAAACCAACCGTAAACGACATCACCAGTGCAGTCATCACATTCAGGGGCTCAGGAATAGTCACGGTAAAAAACGGACTGACTCCCTTCGCTTCACTGATTTCAGCAAGTGGAATATCATGTGTAATAATAGAAGGGAAGAAAGCTTCGCCTACCCCGTAAGAAAGAAAACCTGAAAACAGCGTTGCTCCATAAGCCAACAAAGCGGTTACTGCCAACATCTTTCCGGCTCCTTTACCTATATCGGCAATGGCTGGGGTAACTAATCCGACTATAATCAGCGGAATGATAAAATTAAGGAACTGACTGAACAACCCGTTGAAGGTGACAAAAAGGCGTACCGGGAAAGCTGGTGAAACCATTCCGGCAAAAATACCTAAAACTATCGCAATAAGAATGCGAGGAAGAAGTCCTAACTTCATTGTTTTCATAGGGCTTTCGTTTTTAAGTTTATGATTTATAAGTCTACTTTCCCCTTACAATCCGCTTAATATCATTCAACTTATTCAGTGCCTCCAGAGGAGTCAGATTATTCACATCCAAATTCAAGATTTCATCACGAATCTGACAAAGCACAGGGTCGTCTAACTGGAAGAAGCTCAACTGTACCCCATTGCCCGCCTGTTGCTTTGAAGGGGCAGCCTTATGCCCCGATGAAATTCCTTCCTGCCGGTTCTCGGCTTCAAGCTGACGGAGTATTTCATCTGCACGCTTCACAATGGTTTTCGGCATACCTGCCATCTTTGCCACATGAATACCAAACGAGTGCTCACTTCCTCCCCGTTCCAGTTTTCTCAAGAAGATTACTTTATTATCAACCTCTTTTACTGAAACATTATAGTTCTTGATACGGGAGAATTGCTCCTCCATATCGTTCAGCTCATGGTAATGGGTAGCAAAAAGTGTACGCGCACGGGCTTTCTTATGCTCATGGATATGCTCTACAATCGCCCAAGCAATAGAAATTCCATCATAAGTAGATGTTCCACGTCCTAACTCATCAAACAGCACCAGACTACGCGGTGAAAGGTTATTCAATATATCGGCAGCCTCATTCATTTCAACCATGAAGGTCGATTCACCCACCGAAATATTATCGCTCGCCCCTACTCGGGTAAAAATCTTGTCAACCAGTCCGATGTGCGCACTCTCTGCCGGAACAAAACACCCTACTTGAGCCAACAAGGTAATCAGGGCTGTCTGCCGGAGCAAAGCCGACTTACCAGCCATATTCGGACCGGTAATGATAATAATCTGCTGTTCTTCCGTATCCAGATAGACATCATTGGCGATATAACGTTCGCCCAGCGGAAGCTGCTTTTCAATGACCGGATGACGCCCCTGACGGATATCCATCACATCATCGTCGGCTACCACCGGACGGATGTATTTATTGGCCCTTGCCACATTGGCAAACGACAACAGACAATCTAAGCGAGCTATCTGGGTCGCATTAATCTGAATGGCAGGAATAAAATCAGAGAGTGCCAGGACCAAGTCGTTATACAACCGTGTTTCAAGCACTAAAATCTTTTCTTCCGCACCTAAAATCTTTTCCTCGTATTCTTTCAATTCCTGGGTGATATAACGCTCGGCATTCACCAGCGTCTGCTTGCGGATCCATTCGGCAGGCACCTTGTCTTTGTGCGCATTGCGCACTTCAATGTAATAACCGAATACATTGTTGTAAGCAATCTTCAAGCTCGGTATGCCGGTCATTTCGCTTTCGCGCTGCTGAATCTGCAGCAAATAGTCTTTTCCAGAGTAAGCAATCCGGCGTAATTCGTCCAGTTCATCACTCACCCCTTCGGCTATCACACCGCCCTTATTAATCAGCAGCGGAGGGTCGTTCTTAATTTCCTTCGCAATGCGGTCACGGATTGATGCACACAGATTCAGCTGCTCTCCTATCCGGCGCAAGCTTTCATTATCGGCATTCAGACAGGCATTCTTTATCGGCTCAATGGCTTGCAGTGCCACCTTCAGCTGCACCACTTCACGAGGAGAAATACGGCCAACGGCCGCCTTTGAGACAATTCGCTCCAAATCACCGATACGATGCAGCTGCTCTTCTATGAAATCTTTAAAATCGGGTTCACGAAAGAAATACTCTACTACATCCAGCCGCTCATTAATCGGCTTCACATCTTTCAACGGGAATACCAGCCAGCGTTTGAGCAGACGTGCTCCCATCGGGCTGATAGTATGATCGATTACATCCAAAAGACTGGTACCTCCTTCATTCATACTGGCAATCAGCTCCAGGCTTCGCACCGTAAACTTGTCCAGACGTACATAGCGATCTTCTTCGATACGCGAAAGGGAAGTAATATGTCCAATCTGATTATGCTGCGTCATGTCCAGATACTGTAAAATCGCACCCGATGCCACGATGCCATTTTTCAGATGCTCTACTCCAAACCCTTTCAGATTCTTGGTTTCGAAGTGCTTTAACAGCCTTTCACGGGCAGACGCCTCAGTAAACACCCAGTCTTCCAGTTCGAAAGTAAAAAATTTACTTCCGAAATTTCCTTCAAACATGCCACGCTTGCCCCGCTCGAAAAGCACCTCCTTCGGAGCAAAGTTGTTCAGCAACTTGTCAACGTAATCAAAAGGTCCTTCGGCGGTCATAAACTCACCGGTAGAAATATCAAGAAAGGCTACCCCACAGGTCGATTTCCCGAAATGAACCGCTGCAAGGAAGTTATTTTCTTTATACGAGAGTACGTTATCGTTTATCGCCACACCGGGAGTTACCAGCTCGGTAATTCCGCGTTTGACCAGTTTTTTAGTGGCTTTCGGATCTTCCAGCTGGTCGCAAATGGCAACACGGCGTCCGGCTCGTATTAGTTTGGGAAGATACGTATCAAGCGCATGGTGCGGAAAGCCAGCCATCTCAACCGTCTTGCTCTGTCCGTTGGCACGCTTGGTCAGTGTAATACCCAAGATTTCGGATGCAGCAACCGCATCTTCTGAATAGGTTTCATAGAAGTCGCCGCACCGGAAAAGCATGATTGCATCCGGATGTTTCGCCTTCAATTCAAAATACTGTTTCATCATGGGGGTTAACACTACTTCATTATCTTTTGCCACAGCCAGTCCTTTCTTCTTTTAGTTATACTATCCGCCCCATAGCGAAGATTTCATCACAGAGCATATCGGGTTACTCACGGTGTCTTCTATAAAATAAGCGGAAAACGTTCTATTTTAACAAGGCAAAGATACGCTTTTTATAACGATTACCCGACTGCCTTCTCCGGGAAATTTCTTAAGTTTGTGGAATAATTCGCTAAACAAAAACAAGATGAGAGAAATTCAAGTATCCGAATTAAAGGATAATCTGTTTCATGCCATCGGCACGGAATGGATGTTAGTTACTGCCGGAAATGCAGAAAAATTTAATATGATGACAGCCAGTTGGGGAGGTACAGGTATTTTATGGGGAAAACCTGTGGCCTTCGTTTTTATCCGTCCCGAACGCTATACGTATGAGTTTATAGAAAAAGGCGAAACACTTACCCTCAGTTTTCTGGGTGAAGAAAACAAAGCCATTCATAAAGTGTGCGGCTCAAAATCAGGACGTGATACCGATAAGGTAGCTGAAAGCGGATTAAAACCGTTCACCACCCCCGATGGAAATATTGCTTACGAACAGGCACGTCTGGTATTGGAATGCAAAAAACTATATGCAGATATGATCCGTCCGGAATTATTCCTCGACGCTTCACTCGTTAACCGATGGTATGGGGAAGGACACGGTAATTTCCACAAGATGTATATTGTGGAAATACAACATGTGTGGGTGAAAGAATAATTCCCTTTGCACAATCCCTTGAAACGTTGTATACAAGAGACCTTCTGCCGGTCATGGAAAAACATCCATAACCGGCAGAAGGTCTCTTTATCAAATCTGTTTAAAGTTTTACTCAATTATCAACCTCAATTTGTCGGTAGCCGTACGCGCCTTCAACCACTCCGCGATTTTCTTCTTTTCTTGCTCCGAAGGCTGCTTGCGACAACTGACAATGGCAAAAGTTAGTGTATCTATTTGAGCACTATCTACCGCCAGCTGCAAACTCTTTGATACGGAAATGGTTCTTATTTCCGGAAAAAGGACCTTCATTTCTTGCCCCATTTTCTCATTGACCAAATTCGAACCACTAAATAGGGCTAATGCCTGACAAAGTGAATCTAGCTCTTCTCTCTGTGATAAAAGCTGCTGCTCACTATTCTTATAAAAGTCCTCCATCACCAGCGACTTGATATTGCTGATGTCCGTCAGTCCGTTATTTCCTACTCCCTGAAAAACAGTCAGTTTCGTTTTTTCCAAATGATAGGTCGATAATTTCTCGCGCGCGGCAATAATTTGGTTTTCAGGGATTTCTTTTCCCACCAAAACCACCTTTATTTCACGCTTATCGTATGAAATATCCCGACTCAATACTTGCGATTCGGGAAACTGTAGCTCGGAAGTAATGAAGCGGTTTGCCGCACTCTGATAAAAGGTTTCACGAACAATATTATAGGTAAGATAAATAGCCGGACACATCGTGGCAAGTGCAATGGCGATAATATAGTTTTTCACCATCTTTTCACGGGCTTTATCTACAAACTCCTTACGCTGAAAATGCATAACCCGTACCCCAATGAAGGTGGCAAGGCTGATAAAGACTGAATTGATGAAATACAAATAAAAGGCACCCAGAAAATAAAGCAAATTTCCCGTAGCGAGCCCGAATCCTGCCGTACAAAGAGGCGGCATCAAAGCAGTAGCAATGGCAACACCTGGTATTACGTTTCCTTTTTCCTTGGTTGACAAAGCAACGATTCCTGCAAGTCCACCCACCAGCGCAATAAATACATCATATATGGTGGGAGAAGTACGTGCCAGCAACTCCGACTGGACTTCATCAAGCGGAGTGAAGGAGAAATAAACAGTTGCCGTAGTCACACTAAACAGAGTCGCTACCAGATAGCTTTTCAGCGAACGTTTCATCAACTCAAAGTCGTTCAGTCCCACAGAAAGTCCTACCCCCATGATAGGTCCCATCAGCGGAGAAATCAACATGGCTCCAATAATCACTGCCGTAGAGTTGACATTCAGCCCCAGAGAAGCAATAAAAGTAGCAAAAATAAGAACCCATAGGTTTGTTCCTTTAAACTCTACACCATTGCGAATTGATTCTATGGTGATTTGCTCATCCTCTTTGCTGCGGTTTAAATCGAGATATTCATCGAAGAATTTCTTCAGCAAAAATTTTCTGTTCTTTTTTAATTCCATACATTCCTGTTTTTATCGTACGCTTTTTTCAATATGTACTCACTCATACGGCATTGAGAACACTACTCTTCTATTTCACAAACCGGTTAATTACCGGAATGCTTTTCAAAGGTAAGTCTCTCTTTATAATAAAAGCAACAAAAATCAAGATTAACAGCGTATGATAAAGCAAACGCAAGATTACATGCTGCACGCTGACTACCTCGGAAAGAACAAACAGTACAGCTGCCAGAACCAAATAGACAGCCATGTCTTTCAACGGATAAATTACCGGATATTTCTTCTGCCCGATGACATACGAAAGCAATGTAATCGCTCCATATCCTGCGACTGATGCCCATGCCGAAGCTATGTAACCATAAAGGGGAACCAGCCACACATTTAATGCCAGAATCACAGTACAACCGATGAGCGAGAAGTAAGCTCCCCAATGGGTTTCATCGGTCAGTTTATACCAAAATGAAAGATTGAAATAAATACCCTTAAAGATTTCGGCACCCATCACAATAGCTACCACACTTAATCCTTCCCAATAATCACGCGCCACCATGAATCTCAGCAGATCCATGTAGCCCATAACGGTCAGAAAGGCCAAAAGAGAAAAAATGAAGAAGTATTTCATGGCAGCCGCATAGACTTTACGGTTGTCGGCATCTTTATTTTTGCCGAACACAAACGGCTCATAAGCATAACGGAAAGCCTGGGTAAACATCGCCATCACAAGCGCCACTTTACTGGTTGCACTGTATATACCCAGCTGTACCAAACCTTCCTGACGGTCATCGAACAGAAACGGATAAATCATCTTATCAACCGTCTGGTTCAGGATACCAACTAAGCCGAATATCAAAATCGGAAAGGAATAAGCCACCATCCGCTTGATAAGCTGCCAGTCGGCACGATAAGAAAATCCCCTCAGTTCAGGAATAAAGAAGAACAGCTGGATAACAGACATAATCAGATTTGAAACAAAAATATACCCCACCTGATAATCCGGATGATAGAACCAAGAAACTGTTTCGGGAGCATGTACGTAAAGCCACGGACAAAGCAACAGGAAAAAGAGATTCAGACCGATGTTTCCAACGATGTTCAACATCTTGATTGCCGCAAACTTTATCGGACGCTTCTTGTAACGCAAATAGGAAAAAGGTACACATTGAAACGAATCAAGCGCCACCACCAGTATCATCATGCCCACATAGTCTGCATGGTCAGGGTATTCCAGGAAGGAAGCAATGGGATGAAGGAAAGTCATTCCCAAAATGACAAACAGAAGCGAAAGTCCTCCCACAAACAGAAGGGTATTGGTATATACTTTCTCCGGATTTTCGTCCGACTTATTGGCAAACCGGAAAAAGCCGGTTTCCATGCCGAAGGTAAGCAGTACCAAGATTAACGCAGTATAAGCATAGACATTAGAAACGACACCGTATCCTCCGGAATAGGCCGGAAGAACTGCCGTATAAAGAGGAACAAGCAAGTAGTTCAAAAAACGCCCTACAATACTGCTCATTCCGTAGATAGCGGTATCTTTAGCCAAAGATTTCAGTTCAGCCATGTAATTTGAGTTTATAAGTTAATACGTTTTTTTGAGTTCTTAAGTTTGCAAGCCAATTTTCAACTTAAGAACTTACAAACTCAAAAACTTATTCAAATAAAGTCTTATTGCTGCTGTAAAGACTCCTTCCCAAATGCTTGTAAGCCAGTTCGGTCACCTCACGCCCGCGGGGAGTGCGTTTCAAAAAGCCTTCCTTGATGAGGAAAGGCTCATAAACTTCCTCCAGCGTACCGGGGTCTTCACCTAACGCTGTTGCAATGGTGGTCAGCCCTACAGGTCCTCCCTTAAATTTATCAATAATGGTACAAAGTATCTTATTGTCTATTTCATCCAGTCCATAGCGGTCTATATTCAAAGCCTCAAGAGCATAACGGGCTATCTCTACATTAATACGTCCTGACCCTTTCACTTGAGCAAAATCGCGCACACGACGAAGCAGCGCATTGGCTATACGGGGCGTACCCCGACTACGGGAAGCGATTTCACCTGCCGCATCTACATCGCAAGGCACATTTAATATTTTAGCAGAGCGAAGAATAATGCGCGATAATACAGTATCATCATAATACTCCAGATGTAAATTGATTCCGAAACGGGCACGCAACGGAGCAGTCAACAGCCCGCTTCGAGTTGTAGCTCCAACCAAGGTAAAGGGGTTCAAGTCTATCTGTATGCTCCGTGCCGACGGACCTTTATCTATCATAATATCGATGCGGTAATCCTCCATCGCTGAATATAGATATTCCTCTACCACAGGACTCAAGCGATGAATTTCATCAATAAACAAGACATCATTCGGCTCAAGGCTGGTCAATACTCCTGCCAAATCGCCCGGCTTGTCAAGTACCGGACCAGAAGTGACTTTAAATCCTACTCCCAACTCATTGGCAATGATGTTACTCAGAGTGGTTTTACCCAATCCAGGAGGTCCATGAAGCAACACATGGTCAAGCGCCTCCGCACGTAAACGCGCTGCCTTTACGAAAATACGCAAGTTATCTACCACTTTATCCTGTCCGCTGAAATCTTCAAACTGAAGCGGACGAAGCGCATTTTCAAAGTCACGTTCCTTACTGGTCGGCTTATAGTCACGTATGTCAAACTGTTCTTCCATCATATCACAAAAGTACAAATTATTCATGAAGAATAGGGAATGAGAAGTTTAATTATTCATCCTTCACGTAAAAAGACTATCTTTGCTTTCATGAATCATGAATTTTACATTGACTTATGAAAGAATATGACGCTACCCACCTCGTCTTTTTCTCTCCTACCCATACATCTGCTAAAATAGCACGGGCTGTAGGCGATGGTATTGGAATGGGACGACGGATGGAAACAGATTTAACTTTAGATGAATCTGCCGACCCCATTGAAATAACAAATGCATTGACCGTAATAGCTGCACCGGTTTACGGAGGGCGGGTTGCTCCTGTTGCCTTGAAACGCCTCAAAAGGCTGAAAGGAAATAATGCACCGGCTATCTTGATAGCTGTTTACGGCAACCGGGATTATGAAGATGCATTGATTGAATTACGAGATACAGCTGTAGAGCTCGGATTTACTCCTTTATCAGCCGGAGCTTTCATCGGAGAACACAGCTATAGCACAACAAACATGCCGATAGCTGCAGGACGCCCTGATGCTTCCGACCTGCAGATTGCTTTTCAGTTTGGACAAGACAGTCTGAACAAACTGATAGAAAAGACCGCTGTCACTTCACCCGAATTGCAGGCTGCCTGCAAACTGAAATCGTTGGGCGGTAAGTTGTCTATCCTTCTCAGCTCTTTTTTCATAAAAGGTACATCTCCCTATAAAATCGTTCAGGCAGGAAAGCCGGCTTGTCCGGTTTGCACCGAAACTTGTTTCGTGTGCGGCGAATGCGTGGAAGTATGTCCTACTCATGCCATTTCCATCAGCAAAGACGGTTCACAAATAGAAACCGATATAAACCGCTGTATAAAATGCTGCGCCTGTGTAAAAGAATGTCCGAATGAGGCACGTGTCTTCCATACACCATTTGCGGCTATCCTACATGAAAAGTTTAATACCCGACGTGAACCCGAATTATTCTTTTAATCAATCGATATATAATATATAAAAGTATGCAAGATAAGCAACGTAGAGTTTTAGTGGGCATGAGTGGAGGTATAGACAGCTCTGCCGTATGTATCATGTTACAGGAACAAGGTTATGAAGTGGTGGGAGTAACCATGCGCACCTGGGACATACCTTCACATTTTTCTTCTCCCTCGCAGGAGCAGCCAGATGAAGTGATGGAAGCACAGGCACTGGCAGCACGCCTCGGCATCGAACACCATGTAGCTGATGTCCGTGAAGAATTCCGCAGAGTCATTGTTCAGTACTTCATCGATGAATATATGCATGGACGCACTCCAAATCCCTGCGTAATGTGTAACCCCTTGTTTAAGGAACGGATTCTTTGTGAGTGGGCTGACCGGACAAACTGTGCCTGGATTGCCACAGGTCATTATTGCCGGCTGGAAGACCGCAACGGATATCGCTATATCATTACAGGAGATGACCCTACCAAAGACCAGTCGTATTTTCTTTGGAAACTTCCGCAGGAAATCTTAAAACGCATGCTTTTCCCCCTTGGCGGAATGACCAAGACAGAAGTACGTTCGTACTTAGCATCAAAAGGATTTGAAGCCAAAGCAAAGGGAGGTGAAAGCATGGAAATCTGCTTTATTGATAAAGATTACCGCCTTTTCCTCAAAGAACATTGTCCCGATATTGATGAACAGATTGGACCCGGATGGTTTGTCGATAGCAAGGGGGTTAAATTAGGACAGCATAAGGGATTTGCCTATTATACCATCGGGCAACGCAAAGGATTAGAAATAGCCTTAGGAAAGCCTGCTTATGTTTTAAAAATTAATCCGGCTAAAAATACGGTCATGCTGGGAGATGCGCAGATGCTCTTAAGCGAATATATGCTGGTAGAAGATGTGAATGTCATCAACCGGGAGGAATTGTTTTCTTGCCCGTCGCTGTCTGTCCGCATCCGTTATCGCAGCCGTCCCATCCCTTGTAAAGTGACAGAACTCTCTGACGGACGTCTCTTGGTCAAGTTTGCCGAAGCGGCTTCGGCTATCACTCCGGGACAATCTGCTGTGTTCTATGACGGAAACCGGGTTTTAGGAGGAGCTTTTATTGCTTTCCAACAAGGTGTAAAAAAATTAGCTGCTGAAAATCAAGATAAATTCCCAGGATAAAGAATCTGTTTCTGATGTCCTATTCAAGTTTTGTAAGGCTACTGTCAAGACATAGAAAAAACAAGTTGACAAGGTTCTAAAGCCCCTGACTTTCCATTAATCTATAAGTCAGCGTAAACCTTGTCAACTTATCAACAGAAGCCCGTCACCGTATGACAGGCACTTGCATCCGTTTACTTATTTACTAAGCTCACGTGAACGCTCTCCCAGATAACCGCCATGATGACGTTTACTATATTCTTCAATGGTGAATCCCGTTTGTCTCATTGTTTCTACCACAAGGATATCACCTATAACGGTCATAACCGTAGTTGATGTAGTGGGAGTCATACCCAATAAGCATACCTCGTCAGGATGCCCGGTTGCGATACAGATATCGGCAGCTTGAGCCAAAGGACTTTGGGGATTTCCCGTAATAACAATCTTTTTCAGTTCAGGATTCAAACGGGCAGCAAGTTCTGTCAGTTCCACAATCTCGCGCGTTTTTCCTGAATTGGAAATGAGCAACAATAAATCATTTTCCTGAAGTATGCCCAAATCCCCATGCTGTGCTTCACTCGGATGAAGAAAAACAGAAGGAATTCCGGTAGAGCAAAAGGTGGTTGCAATATTCATGGCTATTTGCCCCGCTTTTCCCATACCGCTCGTTACCAGCTTGCCCCGCTTGCGATGCACTTGCTCAACAATCAAAGCAACCGCCTTTTCATAAGCATCCGTTACCGGAATATTCAGAACGGCTTGTGCTTCACGCTGCAGCAATTCGTTAATAGATGAAATCATAAAAGTTTATTATTAGGTTAGTTAGTTCTTATTTACGTAGGTTTTGCAAATTTACTTTCAAAACACAAGGTAACAAGGTAAAAAAACTCTCAACTATCTGGTTCTCCATTCACACATAGTCAAGAAGATGCAAACCTCATCATGGATATAAATAGAGCACTTGCCCAATTTATATTATTGTTCAAGAATAGCCGTCAGCTCTTCAAAGGAATCGGCTACCAGAAAATAGTTCTTCAAAGGACGATGCGCGAAATGATTCACTTCCAGATTCTTCAAGAAATCCAAGATACCATTCCAGAATCCATCTATGTTATAAAAAACCACCTTCTTGGTATGATAACCTATCGTTGCTGCAGCCATCACATGAAATACTTCATCCAGAGTCCCTACTCCACCGGGAAGGGCTACCAGAATATCCGACTCCTGGAGCATCAGGTCTTTACGGTCACTCAAATTAACGGTATGAAAAGTTACATCAAGTAAATCACTTACCAAGCCTCTTTCTTCCAGTTTCGTAGGGATTACCCCCATAATCATACCTCCGTTTTGCTTAGCTTCGCGCGCAACGACTTCCATCAGACCATTGCTTGAGCCTCCATAAACCAACCATTTATGATGCTTTCCCATCCATCTGCCTAACTCGGCGGCTTTCTCTATAAAAATAGAATCTATCGCATCGGATGCAGAACAGAATATTCCAATCTTATTCATAATGACCTGTTTTTATTACTTTAATGCAAATATCTGTATTTTTTGAAGAAAGGCAATAAGTATTTGTTGTAATTTTGCCATATTAAACAGATTCCAAGAAAAAAATGCAATATAATACATTCATTCTACCCAACGGATTACGTATCATTCATGCCACCAGTCCTACCAATGTAACCTATTGCGGCTTTGCTGTAGATGCAGGAACCCGAGATGAGTTACCCGAAGAGCAAGGCATGGCACATTTTGTAGAACATTTAATCTTTAAAGGAACCAGAAAACGCCGTGCATGGCATATCTTAAACCGAATGGAGAATGTAGGTGGAGACCTAAATGCATATACCAATAAAGAAGAAACGGTAATTTACAGTGCCTTCTTAAAAGAGCATTTCGCACGTGCCGTTGAATTGCTTACCGATATTGTTTTTAACAGCACGTTCCCGCAACATGAAATGGATAAAGAGGTGGAAGTGGTTATCGATGAAATACAAAGCTATGAAGATACTCCTTCTGAGCTTATATTCGATGATTTCGAAGAGCTTATTTTCCCTCATCATGCCTTGGGAAGAAATATTTTAGGAAAGCCTGATATTTTACACAAGATAAAAAGTGAAGATACGCTCCGGTTTGTAAACCGATATTATAAACCCACCAATATGGTTTTCTTCGTATGGGGCGATATTGACTTTAAAAAAGTGATTCGTACAGTCGGAAAATTTGTTGCCAACATTCCGTTCAGTACCGTAGAAGGATATACACGCACCAAACCCCAACCCTACGTCCCCCAACAACGTACTCTGTTGAAAGATACGCATCAGGCTCATGTCATGATAGGCGGAAGAGGATATGATGCCTACGACGAACGCAGAACCGGACTTTATCTGCTGAATAATATTCTGGGAGGTCCCGGCATGAACAGCCGCCTGAATGTTTCTTTGCGCGAGCGCCGGGGGTTGGTATATAATGTAGAATCAAATCTTACTGCCTATACCGATACGGGAACTTTCTGCATCTATTTCGGATGTGATCTGGAGGATGCTGACCGCTGCATCGAACTGACTCACAAAGAGCTTAAGAAACTTCGAGACAAGAGTTTGACATCATCCCAGCTGGACGCAGCCAAAAAACAAATAATCGGTCAGATAGGAGTTGCCGGGGATAATTTTGAAAACAATGCCTTAGATATGGGAAAATGCTTCTTACACTATAAGCGTTACGAAGAAAAGTCGGAAGTATTCGCCCGCATTCAGTCGTTGACATCCAGCCAGTTGCTTGACATAGCCAATGAAGTATTTGCCGAGAACTACTTGTCCACGCTGATTTACCGGTAAGGATGGAGGTAGATGTTCCGATACCCAGTCTGTATCTCCATGGAAGTACGGGCACATTACTGGCACACCTACCCTGTCCGTACAGCCATCTATTTACAAACGAATAGTGCTTGTTTTTGTCCTGATAGTAACATGTAATACACGTTTAGCCGTTATTCCCCTTTTGCTTTTTTTTGAAGTTCCAACTGGCTTTGTAACTTAGGTTTTCAAATACCAAAGGAACATGAAGAAACAAAGTAAATCAGACAAGAATGAAATAGCCAAACGACTCAACCAATGGAAAGAGCTTAAAGTATATCTCCGCTTCCACGTAACCATACAGGATTTAAGTAGAGAGATAGGAATAAACCGCACTTATCTCTCTAATTTCATCAACGAGACTTATGGGGAAAACTTTAATAACTGGATAAACGGATTACGGATTAATGAGGCCAAATACAAGATTTTGACCACTTCTGAAAACAGTCTTTCTGAGATAGCCCGTAAAGTAGGATTTGCCGATTTAGCTCACTTCAGTAAAATATTCAAAAGAAAAGAAGGCATAAGTCCATCTGACTGGAAAAAACAAAATATCAAAGACGATGAGACTGATTTCCAATAACGCTGCATGAAAACAGTCAAACCTATAAACTAACTTCAGACGAAAAACCGTCATAAAAACACAGAGACACTGCGCACTCAAAGACTATCCCTTCTCTGTGCGCAGTGTCTCTGCTTTTTGTAAAATATTTATTTTACCTGCAAACGAGCTATCACTTATTTTGCAATCAGCAAATAGTAATTCTTCTTGCCGCGCTGTACAAGCAAGTATTTCCCGTCTAACAAGTCAGCAGCTGTAATTTCCTGATCAGGAGCAGCCAGTTTTTCTTTATTAAGCGAAACACCACCACCTTGAACCAGTTTACGCATTTCACCTTTTGAAGGGAAAACCGCCGCTTTTTCAGTAAACAAGTCTACAGCTTTCACCCCAGCCTCAATCTCAGCCTTTGAAACCTCAAACTGAGGAACTCCTTCAAAGACAGACAATAAAGTATCTTCATCCAGTTTCTTCAGTGCTTCTGAAGTAGCATTTCCAAACAAGATACCCGAAGCTTCTACTGCTGCATTATAATCAGCTTCCGAATGCACCATGATGGTAACTTCCTTTGCCAAGCGCTTCTGCAAGGGGCGCAAATGGGGAGCAGCCTGTTGCTCTGCAACCAAAGCATCGATTTCCTCTTTGCTCAACATGGTAAATATCTTGATATAGCGTTCTGCATCTGAATCGCTTACATTCAACCAGAACTGATAGAATTTATAAGGCGAAGTATAACGAGAGTCAAGCCAGATATTTCCTGATTCGGTTTTTCCAAACTTACCTCCGTCGGCTTTCGTAATCAGCGGACAGGTCAAAGCGAAAACTTCGCCTCCGTTCGTACGGCGAATCAGTTCAGCTCCGGTAGTGATATTTCCCCACTGGTCTGAACCACCCATCTGAAGCTTACAGTTCTTGGTTTCATACAGGTGAAGAAAGTCATATCCCTGAAGCAGCTGATAAGTAAATTCTGTAAATGAAAGACCGTCGCGTGCTTCACCATTCAAGCGTTTCTGCACCGAATCTTTTGCCATCATATAGTTCACAGTGATGTGCTTTCCTACCGTACGTGCAAAATCGAGGAAAGTAAAGTCTTTCATCCAGTCATAGTTATTAACCAGTTCTGCCTTGTTAGGAGCGTCCGATTCGAAATCGAGGAATTTGCTCAACTGCTTTTTAATACAATCCTGATTGTGACGCAAAGTTTCTTCATCCAGCAAGTTGCGTTCAGCCGACTTACCTGAAGGGTCTCCAATCATTCCGGTAGCACCTCCAACCAAAGCCAATGGCTTATGGCCACAACGTTGGAAATGTTTTAAAATCATCACGCTCACCAAGTGGCCGATATGCAACGAATCAGCAGTAGGGTCAATACCTACATAAGCTGTCACCATTTCTTTTTCCAGTAATTCTTCTGTTCCCGGCATCATGGTGTGCACCATTCCGCGCCATCTGAGTTCTTCTACAAAGTTCATCGAATGAATTTCTTAGTTTAACAATAAAGATGTGGGCAAAAGTACGACACTTTATCTGAATAACCAATTTTTAACGGCTAAAAAAGAGGAAGTTAATATTTTCGTCTATACATTCTTCTAATTGATTCAGGCTGACTTTACGCACCTCTGCCACTTGCATATAAACCTCTTTTACAGATAAAGAAGTCTCATCGGTTTCAAGCAGCAAGCGCTCGGAGGGAGTTGCCTCTACTGCTGCCGGATGAAAATACCTGCCGAAAGACAAATAAAATCCGTGGCGCAAATAAGTTAGAGCCAACTCTTTTTTCCCGCGAAAACCATGGATAATCCAAGGTTGGCGGGGATGGAGTTCTTTCTTTAAGGCTATTAGTTCACCTGAAGCTTTCACGCAGTGAATAAACAAGGGCTGTTCATAACGTTCAGACCTGTTAATAACTTCTTGAAAAGCTTTGAGCTGAAGTGCAAACGGAGTGGAGCAAACCTTATCGAGACCTGCCTCTCCCAAAGCAAGAAGACGCGAGTCTGTTTCAAGCAACTTATCCAACCATTGAAGCTGGCTGTTCATATCTTCTTCTGTAAGATACCAGGGATGAATACCGGCAGAAAGGTAACGCGCCTCTTTAAAATCAATGCGCATACAGTCATTCATGCAGCATGAAAATAAAGCTTTTGAGGGATTTTCAGGTAAATGATGAGTATGGACATCAAACATAGCTAAGGAACAGGATCATATCCGGAACCTCCCCACGGATGACAACGAAGAATGCGGCGCACTGCCAGATACAATCCTTTAAACGGACCATGTTTCTTCAATGCTTCAATGGCATATTGTGAGCACGTTGGCGTGAACCGGCATGAAGGTGGAGTAAATGGGGAAATACAGTTCCGGTAAAAGTAAATAGGAAGCAACAATAAAGCTGTAAGCAGTCGTTTCATGATAAACGTTCAGCTATAAGGTGAAGCAGTTTCTGCACTTTTACCTCTATTTCTGAAGATTCATGCAGTTCATTGTCAATCCAAATAAAAGCGATGGCCAGCTTACGGTTTGAAGGAGCCAATACATCGGCAAGGATTTGCTTGTTTTTACGGTAGGCTTCACGTATCTGACGTTTCACCCGATTACGCTTCACAGCACGCTTAAAGCGTTTCTTGGGAACACTGATGAGTAATGAAACATCGGGCAAATGTTCTCCTTCGACAGCCATATAAACTATCCGGAGCGGAAAGACAGGCAGCGACTTGCTTCCCCCGGAAAAAAGCTTCTCTATCAGAATCCGACTGTTCAGCCGTTCTTTTTTGTCGAGAGTGTATGTCTTCAAATCTGCCATAAGAGTAGGTTTTAAGTTTTTGAGTTCCTAAGTTCTTGCATTCTCAAAAAATAGGGTTCTTGGATTTTAAAGTTATTATTCACTAACTTAAGAATCCAAGAACTTAGAACTTATTTATTTTGTTCACGGATGAACATCTCAAGTGCAGCTGTCATCGAAGGAGCAGCTGTGGTAGGAGCCTCCAGATCAAGGCGCAATCCAGCTTCTTTTACGGCCTTTGCCGTAGTAGGTCCGAAGCATCCGATTGCAATTTCCTTCTGTTCAAACTTCGGGAAATTTTTCATCAACGACTGGATACCTGCCGGACTAAAGAATACCAGCATGTCATAGTCAAACTTTTCTTCGGGAGTAAAGTCATTACTTACAGTGCGATACATCACAGCTTCCGTATGCTGAATTTTATTTTTATCCAGTAAGTCTTTCACCTCATCGTTATGTACATCCGACATCGGAATGAAATACTTTTCGGTATTATGCTTTACTATTTGCGGGAGTAAATCGGCAAATTTTCCGGTAGCTCCGAAAAAGACTTTACGCTTACGATATTGCACATATTTCTGAATATACAGTGCAATAGCTTCTGAAGTACAGAAATATTTCATTGTTTCCGGAATGGTCACACGCAATTCTGTACACAAATTAAAAAAGTGATCAATGGCGTGGCGTGAAGTAAACACTACCGCCGTATGATCCAAGATAGAAACTTTCTGCTGTCTAAACTCTTTCGCTGATAAACTCTCTACTTTAATAAACGGGCGAAAATCTATCTTCACTCCGTACTTCTCAGCGATATCAAAATAAGGAGATTTCTCCGAAGCTGGTTTAGGCTGAGAGATGAGGACTTTCTTTATCTTCAATGTACTAAAAATTTAAAATCAATACCTTGTTAACATACTCAATCCCTTTCCATAGCAAAAGGTCGGGGATTATTTCCAGGGTGCAAAAGTACAGAATTAAATGCAGAAAGCCATGCAAATAGCTGAAAAAGTTCCGAATACACTTATAAAATAACAATATTTTAGTAAAGAGTACAACCAGGAGAATAACCATCTGTGAAATCTCCGGTTTAAGGTTAAAATAAACAATCAGAAGAATTAACGGGAAAAGAAGAAAACCCGTAGCCACAAGTAAGTCAAAATAAGCTTTCCGCCACGAAACAGTCTGTTCTTTGTCAAAAAAAATCCAATTAACAAAACTGTAAGAAAGCCATTTATACATCACCAGGGCTCCAGCCGAAACAATATATGCCGCCAATAATCCATGTGAAGACACACTTTGAAACAAAGCCGGAGAGGTATCTAAGCTGTAATCATACATACACACTCCACCCAACACACAGGTTACTCCGCAAAGCACCAATATGAAGTTAAAGTCTGTACCCGCTGCATCATCAAAAAGGTTTCCCCGTTCTTTATGCACAAAGAAATTTTTAAGCCGCTGATACAGGTATTTCCTACGGTGATTAATAGAATAATAAATCAAGAAGAAGCAGAGAAACAGCAAAGCTGTTATCGCCCAGTCATTATTCAAACGATAGGGCATTGATTCCCCGTCCATACCAGAAGGCTGTATTTCCTGCATATGGCCCCTTATTACACTGTCGGTCAAGATACTCGCCTGACCTGTATAAACTGAAACTGAACCTGTGTCGCGAACTTCATTCATATGGCTGCAAATTTACGAATTTCCTTGCTCCACAAGGGGGTTGAATAAAGCAACTCTACAGCCTCTTCAGGAGTTGAAGCCACCTGCCATATCTCCCGGTGTTCCGGGCGCATGAAATTCTGGTCGACAGCTTTTTCCAACAATGCGAGCAGCGGATCATAAAACCCGTCTACATTCAAGATGACAACCGGATTAAAATAAAGCCCCAACTGCTTCCAGGTAATAATTTCCAGAAGTTCTTCCATGGTTCCACAACCTCCGGGAAGCGCTATAATCCCGTCCGACAAGTCGGCCATCATCCTCTTCCGTTCATGCATGGTTTCAGTTTCAATAAGGCAAGTCAATCCCTTGTGATGCCATCCTTGTTCCACCATAAAATGAGGAATAATTCCGGTCACTGTTCCTCCGGCAGCAAGTACTGCATCGCTGATATGACGCATCAGCCCCAAGCAACCTGCCCCATTAATCAGATTAATCTTCCGCTCAGCAAGGATATGTCCCAAGCGTTCGGCTGCATCAAAATATACGGGAGCAATCTTCGTACTTGAAGCACTATAGACACATACATTCTTTATATCATTCATATATTCAGCTAATCTATTGATAACAAACATACGGATATGATAACGAGGCAACAAATTGATTTTCTGTTCAATCCGTTACCTCGTTATTCCGATCGGGTGTATTTTATTTCAGTCCGAAGGCTTCTTTTACTTTATCAACGTAGTCTAATTTCTCCCAAGTAAAGAGTTCAACTTCCACGTCTTTGCTTCCTTCATAATCCGATTCAAAATGTTTGGTAACCACTTGCGGCTCACGACCCATATGACCATATGCTGCTGTTTCGCTGTAAATAGGATTACGCAATTTCAAGCGTTCCTCAATAGCCCGAGGACGCATATCAAAAATAGCATCCACTTTCTGTGCTATTTCGCCATCACTCAGTGCCACGTTGCTACGTCCGTATGTATTCACATAAATATTGATAGGGCGCGCCACACCAATAGCATAAGAAACCTGTACCAACACCTCGTCTGTAACTCCTGCTGCAACCAAGTTCTTAGCAATATGACGGGCAGCATAAGCCGCACTTCGGTCTACTTTACTGGGGTCTTTTCCCGAGAATGCACCTCCTCCGTGAGCACCTGCTCCTCCGTAGGTATCCACAATAATCTTACGGCCGGTTAATCCGGTATCCCCATGAGGACCACCGATTACAAACTTGCCGGTGGGGTTCACATGATATTTAATATCATCGTTAAACAAAGCCAATACCTCCGGGTTATGGATTTCTGCAATCACACGAGGCATCAAGATTTCAATCACGTCCTTACGAATCTGCGCAAGCATTTCTTCGTCGGCTTTCAGCTGCGCTTCCTGTGAAGCATCGGCAGGCTGTACAAATTCGTCGTGCTGAGTTGACACTACAATGGTATCAATACGCACCGGGCGGCGGTTATCATCGTACTCAATGGTTACCTGGCTTTTTGAATCCGGACGAAGGTAAGTCATTACCTTTCCTTCACGGCGGATATCAGCCAATACCATGAGCAACTTATGCGCCAAGTCAAGCGACAAAGGCATGTAGTTTTCTGTTTCTTTAGTGGCATAGCCAAACATCATACCCTGGTCGCCGGCTCCCTGATTCATCGGGTCTTCACGCTCTACACCTCGGTTGATGTCAGGACTCTGCTCATGGATAGCAGAAAAAACGCCACATGAGTTTCCTTCAAACATGTATTCACTCTTGGTGTAACCAATCTTGTTGATTACTTCACGAGCTACACGCTGAAGGTCAATGTATGCTTTGGTTTTCACTTCTCCTGCCAGCACCACCTGTCCGGTAGTTACCAGAGTTTCGCAAGCTACTTTTGAACTGGGGTCGTAAGCCAACAGTTTGTCAAGCACAGCGTCGGATATTTGATCCGCCACTTTGTCGGGGTGTCCTTCAGACACCGATTCGGATGTGAATAAGTATCCCATTCTTCTTAAAATTAAATTGTTAGTGATATTTAATCCGTGTACGGATAGAGTAGAAGGGTAATCATCAAGGAATTACATGTGTTTTAGCATTTTTTTCCGTGGTTGCAAGCTACTCAAATCTTTCCACTTTCATTATTTCGGATGCAAAGATAGGGATATAATTTGGAATAATTACAATTTACCTTTCTTTTAACATTGCTTTGCGTAGGTTTTCCTTTTTCCGGGTGCCTGGATATTCTCCAAAAACGCCTAGGTGTTTCAGTCTGTTTGCTTTGACAAATCAGCCGAAACGCCTAGGCGTTTTTATAAAAGATTTAGAGCCTGTTTAGGTTGTCAAATAAAGTAATGCTTTCAGGCTCTTAAAAGATAATTCTAATTAATCAAATTCAGGCAATGTAATGGGAAACAATGTACTGGGGCGGTGTTCGCGACGGATAATCTCTTTCATCTGTTTCACGATTTCCGGATGAGCAGCAGCCACATCATGATCTTCATGAAGGTCATCGGTCAGATTATAGAGATGAGGAACTCCTTTCTTTACCACCATTTTCCAGTCACCCATGCGTACTCCTATCTGATTGGTTTCATGAAACTCCCAATACAAGAAATCGTGTTTGCGCTGAGCAGCATCGTTTCCAAGCAGAGTTGCGGCGAAGGAAATTCCATCAAAGCAGTCATTCTCAGCCTTTTTATTCAGGTATTTCTTAGGGAATCGCTTGTCGCCTATCAGTTCGCAGAAAGTAGGCATCACGTCATAAAAGGCCAGCTGATGATGATTCACCTTGCCTGCCGGGACATGCCCCGGCCAACGTACGATAAACGGCACCCGGATACCTCCTTCGTAACACTGACGCTTTAAACCGCGCAGTTTTCCGTCGCGACCGAAAAATTCAGGATCGGCTCCTCCCTCTTCATGAGGGCCGTTGTCACTGCTAAAAATAACGAGTGTATTTTCATCCAGCCCTTTTTCCTTAAGCTTTGCAAAAATTTCGCCCACATACTGATCAAGACGAGTAATCATTCCGGCAAATTCGGCATGCGTATGTACTGCCGGATTATAACGTGAACCCTCTTCTCCTCCCCAAGTTTTATCTGCAAAGAATCGCTTTTTATATGCTTTTAAAATAGAGTCGTTCGGCTGTGCCAGTTCGGCATGCGGCAATGTATAGGTAAACAATCCATAAAAAGGTTGGTCTTCACTTTGCTTATCAAGCCATTGAAGCGCTCTTTGATGAATCATATCTGCCGAGTATTGAGGACGTTTCTTGTAATCATCTCCATACATCGGATAAAGAATATTCTCTTCTAATATTTCCCTCACCACAGCCGTATCGCCCATTGACTTGCTGTAACGGTTCAAGAAGTTTGGATAATAAAGGTGAGCCTGAAACTGACAGATAAACCCGTAATATTCATCTATTCCACGCTTATCGGGAGTAGAAGAAGAGCCTTCATAGCCTCCAGCCCATTTACCAAACATCCCAGTGGTATAACCGTTTTTCTTCATAATTTCAGGCAAAATAATATGATTCGGACAATAAGGCTCCTGACCTACCACGGCAAAATCTTCATTCTCACCATACATCACCATCGGCTGGTCTTTCCAATACTCTCTGTTTCCCCGCACATGAGCATGACCTGTGTGTTGCCCGGTCATCAAACAAGCGCGTGAGGGTGCACTGACCGGACTTCCGGCATATGCTTGTGTAAACCGCATCCCTTCTTGAGCCATGCGGTCTAAGCAAGGGGTATCAATGAATTTTTGCCCATAGCATCCCAAATCACCATACCCCATATCATCGCAGAGTATAAAGATGATATTTGGCTGCTGAGGTTTTACATCCGTATGTGCAAGTACCGGAAGAGAAGTTACCCATAAACCGGCAGAAAGAAGAAAAGAAAATGATTTTTCCATGGATAAATAAGGTTTAGTTTAATTCTCAATGTCAAGGAAATACAAAGCTACTGCTTTTTGTTTATTGACAAACAAAAAGCCTGTTTAAATTTGTCAACAGCTCGTTAAAAGGTTACGGCATGCTTCTTCCGAAAAACATCCATACAGGCTCAATTAGAATTTCATGGTATCCATGAAGGTCTTTTCTTGAAATTAGCTACTATACTTGTCTGCAATTCTCATTGCTTGACCATCCGTTTCTGACAACATTTCAATAATTTCTTTAGTGTTTTCGAACCAACTTTAACCCGTTCTATTGTTTAACCTTTAAAATTTCGGTAAAAATTCACCAAAGTGTTGATACAAATCACCATTGCTTAACTTTTTTATTGATGCGTGATTTTATTTTTACAAAACTAAAGAATGGAATAAATATATTAAAAATAAATTAAGCAATAGTAAGAGATTCATAAAAAATATATTTTATATTTGCATTACTAAATAAGTACAAGGATTGACTTGAGCAAAACTTATTTATTGACATTGACTAACTATTAAACCGAATTTACTTATATAAATCAACCTGGTTTTATCAGGCTATGATTAAAAACCACAAGATATATTTATTTATTACTTAACCTATTATCTATGAAAAAAAATCGACTGGGGCTAGTCAGTGCTATGCTACTTTTATCTGGATTTTCTGCCGGATATGTTCAAGCTGCTCCTCATGCAGCAGCTACAGGAATGTACTCTGTACAGCAAGACAACGCCTGTACGGGAGTTGTAATTGACCAAAAGGGCGAAACCATTATCGGTGCGTCGGTTGTGATTAAAGGCACTACCAACGGAACCATCACCGGACTTGACGGCGATTTCACTCTGAACAACGTAAAAAAAGGAGACATTATTCAGATTTCTTACATCGGTTATATTACCCAAGAATTGAAATGGGAAGGCAGTCCGATTAAAATCACAATGAAAGAAGATAGTCAGACCCTTGATGAAGTGGTAGTTGTGGGATTTGGTTCGCAGAAAAAAGCGAATTTAACCGGTTCTGTATCGCAAGTAAAAATGGATGAAGTATTGGGGAGCCGTCCGGTGGTCAATGCCATGAGTGCCCTGCAAGGAACAATGCCCGGCTTACAGATTACTCCCAACGGAGATGCTGGCGGTCCGGGACAAGCCAAGAACTTTAACATCCGCGGTACTACTTCTATCAACGGCGGTTCGCCACTGGTATTGATTGACAACGTACCGGGCGACATCGACATGCTGAACCCCGAAGACATTGAAAGTGTATCTATCTTAAAAGATGCTGCTTCATCGGCCATCTATGGTGCCCGTGCTGCTTTTGGCGTGATTCTGGTTACCACCAAAAAGGCAAAGAAAGGCCAAAAGTTCTCACTGAATTACAATAATAATTTCGGTTTTCAGAAATCTATCAACCGTCCTGAAATAGCCGACGGATTGCAATGGATGCAAGCTTATCTGGATGCAGAATTCGGTGCAGGGAAATATTATACAGGACAGGACATCCGCTTGTGGCAGCAATATCTTACAGAGTACCGGAAAAATCCGGGAAGTTTTCAAACTACCGGAGACGGTATCTATGTAAGTCCGGAAGACGGAAAGGAATATTATCTGAATGAAAAGAATGTGTATGACAATATGCTCGACAACTTCGGATTCATGCAAACCCATAACGCTTCAGTAAGTGGGGGAACCGAGCATTTACTTTATCGTATGTCATTGGGATATACTGGAGAACAGGGTACACTGGTTACAGATAAAGACCGGTTTAAACGCTTAAGCGGAAGTGCGTTTATTCAAGCAGACATCACCCCATGGCTAACCCAGGCGGTTGACATCCGCTATGCACAGAGCGAAAAAAATATGCCGGTAACCTCTACCCGTACCGGGCTTTACGACATGCGTCTTCCGAGTGTATATCCGGAAGGAAGCCTGACGATAAACGACGGACGCGAACTGCTCACCAACACACCGTATAACCTGTTGATGATGGCCACCGATAACAATACGATTACCGATAATGCCCGTATCCTGTCGAAAACGGTAGTAAAACCGCTGAAGGGATGGGAGATTGTTTTTGAATACACATTCGATAAGCGTATGAGCAAAAACCGCGTCAACCGTGCTCTTTATGAATACACCTCGGTAGAAAAAGCCGCTATGACTACAGCAGACAACTCCAGTCTCGAAACAAAAGACGGAAGTACGGATTATAATGCCATCAACCTGTATAGTACGTATCAGCATACATGGAACGACAAACATAACTTCAGCATTATGGCAGGTTTCAATCAGGAATCGAGCAACTACCGTGAAATCTATGCCAAATCACTGGACATGATTAATGAAGACCTTCCGTCGCATAACACTGCCATGAACGATACAAAGACTGTAACCGAAGGTCATACCGAATATACCGTACGTGGTGCTTTCTATCGTTTGAATTATGATTATAAAGGCAAGTATCTGTTTGAAACCAACGGACGTTATGACGGTTCTTCCAAGTTCCCTAAAAACGACCGTTTCGGGTTCTTCCCCTCAGTATCTGTGGGATGGAACATCGCACGTGAAAATTTCATGGTAAAAACCCAAGACTGGCTGGGAGAGTTTAAACTTCGTGCTTCTTGGGGACAAATTGGTAACCAAGCCATTAATCCTTATCAGTTTACTCCGCTGATGGAACCATATAAAGCCGGATGGATTGTGAACGGCAAGAAACCTACTTCAGTAAAATCGCCGGGACTGGCAAGTAATAATTTCACATGGGAAACGGTGGAAACGCTCGACTTTGGTTTCGATATTTCAGCACTGAACGGTCGTCTTCAAGGTACGTTCGACTGGTATCGCCGTGATACGAAAGATATGTTGGCACCCGGATTTGAGCTTCCAGCATTGATAGGTGCCGCAGCTCCGCTACAAAACACAGCCGACCTCCGCACAAAAGGATGGGAGTTAAATCTGAGTTGGCGCGACCGCATCGCCGACTGGGGATATAGCATCGGCTTTAACCTCTACGACTCTAAAACAGAAGTAACCAAGTATAACAATGATTCGTATATCTTGTTCAAAAGCAATGGAGAAAACAACCTTTTCTCCGGTTATGAAATAGGTACCATCTGGGGATATGAGACCGACGGATTCTATACGGTAGATGATTTTACCGATACGCAAACTTGGCAATTGAAAGAAGGAGTGGTTTCAGTACAGGGAGTAAATCCTCGTCCGGGTGACATTAAATATAAAAACCTGAGTGACGATGAGAACAGCAAAAACCAGATTGATAGTGGTGACGGGACTTTATCGAATCCGGGCGATTTAAAAATTATCGGTAATGACGCGTTACGTATGCAATATGGTATCAATTTAGGTCTTAACTACAAGGGATTTGATTTGAGCGTCCTGCTACAAGGAGTAGGAAAGCGCGATGTATGGATTAGCGATGCACGCCGCTGGCCTTTTGCTTCAGGAAAATTCGGTCAGATATTCACTGACCAGCTTGACTACTGGAAACCAGTGGATGCAGCTAACGGAAACTGGGAAGCAGTGAATGCAAACCCCGAATATTTCCGCCTGTATGGTGAACTGAACAATGCCGGATATAACCAAAGAAAACAGACCAAGTATCTGCTCGACGGTTCTTATCTGCGCATCAAGAATATTACTTTGAGCTACAGTTTCCCGAAATCATGGTTGACTCCTATCAGTATCAGTTCCTTGAAAGCATTTGTAAGTTGTGAAAACCTGCACACCTTCCATCACTTACCCGACGGATACGACCCCGAACGTCTTTCATGGGAATATCCTTTCTACCGCACTATTTCATTTGGTATCAACGTAACCCTCTAAATCTACAAAAGAAATGAAAAAAATAATATACACTACATTTGTTGCCGCAGGATTAGCCTTAAGCTCCTGTAACGATAGCTTCATGGAACGCTACCAAGACACACAGCTTACCGAAGAGACCTCGTTCAGCAACTATAACACTTTCAAAACCTATGCTTGGGGACTGTATGAAGTGTTTACAAACAACAACATCCTGCGCTATGTGGGAAGTAACGGATATGGAAGCTTCATTCCTTACTGGTCGGATGTATATGCCGGTTATCTGATGGAAAGGCAAGGAGGAGGAAATCCTTATGCATTCCAAAATATCAGCAGTAAAGCATCGGGCAACGGATGGAATTTTGATTATGTCCGCCGCGTTAACGTGATGCTGGCCAATATTGACCAGTCTCCAATGAATGATACCGATAAAGAGCACTGGCGCTCGGTGGGCTATTTCTTCCGTGCTTATTACTATATGGAATTGATAGCACGCTTCGGAGATGTGCCTTGGGTAGATCATACCTTGTCGGAAACGGATAAAGAAGTAGCTTATGGTAAGCGTACACCGCGTAAGACTGTAGCCGACAATGTGCTGAACGACTTGATTTATGCAGAAGAACATATCAAGGAAGCAGGCGACGGGGATAATACCATCAATACCAATGTGGTGAGAGCACTCATTTCCCGCTTTGCACTGTTTGAAGGCACATGGCGTAAATACCATGACTTAGGTGATTATGAGAAATATTTCGATGCCTGTATCAAGTATTCAGAACCTCTTATGAAAGCCTATCCCGACTTGCACTCTGACTGGGGTGAAATGATGACTTCGAATCTTGCAAACATGAAGGGCATTATCTTGTATAAAGAATATGTACCTTCTGAAGAAGCCAACTATGCCATGCACTTGGTAGAACGCACCGCATCGCATGCCATCGAAATGCCGCAGCACATTGTAGATATGTATCTGTGTACTGACGGAAAGCCCATCTCTACCAGTACGGAATATGAATGGGATAAAAATGGAGACAAGTCCATGTATGCCACTTTCCGTAACCGCGACCGCCGCTTGCTTGAAACGGTGGCACCCCCTTACAAAGTTATAAACAATGGCAATGCAAGCTGGGATTACGTAGAAGGTAAACGTGAATACATGGATATCTTAGGAGTTACTACCAAAACCGGTTATGGCGGCGGAAATGGCGAAGCTGGAAAGCATAAGGTATTTCCGATGATGAACTGGGCGGGGAATATCCTTCCGGAAGTACCTCACTTCTTTACAAATTCAGGAGGAGTAGGATTCTGCGTGGCAAAGAGCGGAAACTATGTTTGGAGATTGTATAATGTATGGGACAACTCACTTGAAAACAAAGCTGATGCCGATATTCCTCTCTTCAAGATTGATGAGGTATTATTGAACTATGCGGAAGCAAAATGGGAAAAGGGAGAGTTTACCAATGACGTGGCTCACATCACCATCAATAAACTGAGGAGACAATTCGGACGTATTGCTGATATGGATGTAAATGCCATTAACGAGGGATTTGACAAGGACCGTGACCAAACGGTAGACCCGGTATTGTGGGAAATCCGGAGGGAGCGTATGATTGAACTGATGGGTGAAGGCTTTGGCTTCTATGATGTGCGCCGCTGGAAAAAGGCTGAATGGTTTGTAAATAAAGTGCCTTACGGACAATGGGCTACAAAGGAACAAATCGGTGAAAGCGGAACCTTTATTGATTTGTCCACAGGATTGGCCACAACGAATACAAACCAGACAGAAGGGTATGTGTATATGTATAATGACCCGGTGAAGTCGGGTAAAGGATGGCTGGATAAGTATTATCTGTATCAAATCCCGACGAATGAAATTGCATTGAATCCGAATTTGCTGCCCAATAATCCAGGATGGTAAATTGTAGAAATATAAATGCTTAATCGGCTAATATCCGGAAGAATAAAGAGGCTGTGTCTGAGGTTTACAGACACAGCCTCTTTTATTGTTTGTTTATTACTTTATTATTTTGCATCGAGTTCTTTCAATAATTCATCAACTGCCGTTTTAAGCTGTGTATCTTCACCCTTCACCACCGTTTCCGGAGCATTCAGCACATAAACATCGGGGTCCAGCTGCTTGTTTTCCAGATAACTTCCGTCTGGAAGCTGGTAGCCTATCACTGGAATACCAAATACCAGACTGGGGTCTTGCAGCGTTTCCCAGCTGACCGTAGTCATGGTTCCCGGAACAGGAGCTCCCACCAGTTTACCCATTTTTTTATGCTTATATACCCAAGGGGTTCCGTGTGCATTTGAATAATTGGCCTCACACTGCACCATAATGGAAGCTTTGTTCCAGCGCCGGCTTGGCATATCACATATCGGTCGTCCGCGCAACACTTGAGTCAGGTATTTCTTTCCACTGAATAAGATTTCAATGTCTTCATGCAAACGTCCGCCTCCATTGAAACGTGTATCAATCACGATTCCTTCACAATGGTTATATTTCCCCAAAATATTCGAGTAAACCGTACGGAAACTTTCATCGTCCATTGACTCAATATGTACATAGCCTAACCGCCCGCCTGACCATTTTTCAACATCAGCAGCCCGCTGTTTTACCCAACGTTTATATAACAGTCCGCTCAATGCTCCGCTGCTTATAGGACTAACCACCTCATCCCAGCGTTCCTTCGTTTGAGGATTATATAATGAAACCAGTGTTTTCTTTTTAACTTTTCCGTTCAGCAACACGGCACAGTCGGTTTCAGGAGTCAGCAAGACTCCATCAATTTTTTCAATGATTACTCCGGCTTTTACCTTTGTACTTTTCCGGCTGAAAGGTCCTTTTTCTACAACCTCAGCCACTTTCAGTCCGTTTCCATGATATTCCCAATCGTAAAGCAATCCTAAATTAGCTGTAGCTTCGGTTTGAGCCGAAGAATAATAACGTCCGCCTGTATGTGAAACGTTTAACTCGCCCAACCACTCGCTCAGCAGTTCGGCAAAATCATAATTATTACCGATATGCGGAAGGAATTTACGATAAGCTTCAGTCATGGCTTCCCAGTCTACCCCATGCATCGTTTCAGTATAGAAACATTTCTTTTCTTGTTTATATACATGTTCAAACATATAAGCTCGCTCGGCTGCACGGTCCATCTTCATAACAGCCCGGAAGGTAATGGGTTTCAAATTTTCCGAACTATCCATCTTCTGCATGTTTCTTCCACCCAAAATGAAGATGTTTGATCCCTCTTTATCGGCTTCCATACCTGCCCAGCTGGCATCCATCTTATGAAGTAGCTTCGTATCATGCTTACGCAAATCCATTTTCCACATGTCATAGCCCCCTTCAAAAGCCGACAGATAATATAAATTTTCACCGTCTTTAGAAAGGATGGCAGAAGCTATATTCGATGAGTTTGGAGTCAGACGAATGATTCGGTCTTCTATTCCGTCAAGCTCTACTACAATCGGCTTAACATCTTCTTTCTTACCTTCTTTTTGCTTGCTTTTTTTCTTATCCTCTTTGGACGTGTTCTTCTCTACCGCCTTTTCCTGTTCTGCTTCCAGTTCTTTCTGTAGTTCATAATCTTCTTTACTCAAACGGAACTTATCAAAGGAGTCTTTATTCAGGAAAGCAATCATCACGTCGTCCATAGACCCCCACGAAGCATGGTTGCGCATCCCATAGCGTTCGGTTGTGAAAAGAATGGCATTTCCATCCATCACCCATCGAGGTGAGTGGCTGGTATATCCACTATTGGTTAAATTCACGGGAGCCGACTTTCCGTCTGCACATACCAATGCAATATCGGTATAAGGATCATGCCGGTTACCTATAAATGTAAGCGTAAACCATTTTCCGTCGGGCGACCAAGAGTAATCGAAGCTATCACTGGTTTCATACCAGGTAGAACCGTCGGTTACCTGACGTATCTGCTTGCTTTCGCGGTTAAAGACCATCAGACGGATGCGATCTTCGATAAAGGCTATTTCTTTGCCATCGGGCGAGAACTTGGGGAACTGGCGCTCAATGGCTGCATCGGCTGGCAACAGTTCTTTTTCTTCAATCAGTGTAGCATTGGGGAAGTTTTGCTCTTCCTCACGCGCTATCTGAGCGGTGTATAAGTTCCAGCTTCCGTTTCGCTCACTGGCGTATACCAACGTGCGGTTATCTGCTCCGAACGACAGCCCTTCCTCAGCTTCCGTGGTATGTGTAACCTGTTTGGTAGTGCCGTATTCCACCGAAGTGACAAACACTTCGCCCCGCACGATAAAAGCTACTTGCTTTCCATCGGGTGAAGCAACTGCTTCACTCACTCCACTGGTAAAACTAAGCTGCTCGGGGATATTTTCATCGTCACGCGTCAGTGTAATGGCTACTTTCTGCGGATTTCTTCCTGCTTGCTGGGTATAAATTTCTCCATCATACGCATAACATAAGATATTGTTGCCACCTGCCGAAAGGAAACGGACCGGATGGGTTTGAAAGGAAGTTACCCGACTGATTTGGTCTGGTGCATTAACCGGGAATGTATATACGTTCATAGAACCTCCTTCACGCTCACTCAGGAAATACACACTGCTGCCATCGGCCGACCATACCGGATTGCGGTCTTCACCGGCATGATGCGTCAAGTTGGTATGCTTTCCGGTTTGTATATCATACATCCATACATCGCGCGCAATGGAAGAGGTGTGATGCTTGCGCCATTCATCTTCAAACCCTTTACGGTCTTGATAGAGGAATCGATTACCGGATGCGTTAAAAGCAACCAGCTCAGCTGGTGTTCCGAGCACTTGCTCGATTTTTCCTCCTTGAACAGCAACCTGATACAGCTCAGTCATCGCCCCAGTAGGAAACAAAACACTGGAAGCCGGATCTTGAATACTTGCCGAAAAAACAACCGATTTACCGTCTGCTGTGAATGCAGATGGAGTTTCTGCAGCCGAATGATAAGTCAAACGACGGGCTGCTCCACCGGAAGCTGACATAACAAAAACATCAAAATTACCATAACGGTCACTTGAAAAAGCAAGCTGTTTGCCATCGGGCGACCATACCGGCGATGCTTCATAAGAATCTTGCGTGGTAAGCCGGACAGCTTCTCCACCTGAAGCAGGCACTTTATAAATATCTCCTTTATAACAAAAAGCAATCTCCTTGCCATCGGGCGAAATACGGGCATCACGGAGCCACATGGGGGTAACAGCCATTCCACTTGTTACCAATGTTCCTAAAGCAAAGGTAAATATTAGTTTTTTCATATCCATAGAATAAATAAATGATTCTGATTCAGGGCAAAGGTAATGATTATGGAGGTCAACTGAAAAAAAACCGAGAAAATATTTGGATTATATGAATCAAATGATTTATCTTTGCATCGCTTTTCAAGGAAAGCACATAAAGTTTGGACTATGGTGTAATGGTAGCACAACAGGTTTTGGTTCTGTTTGTCCAGGTTCGAATCCTGGTAGTCCAACAACCAATCAAAGAAAGCCCTAAGAGACAATCTCTTGGGGCTTTCTTCTTTTTTATAATGTGGCTACGTAAGTGTTTATATATTAAGTACGTTAGCCATAAAACTTTTTATCTCATACTTTTTTTACTGTTGTTAGCTTTTGCCTCCTTTCAAGGAACAAACCTTCAGCTGAAAACACAATAAAAATAAACCCCGAAAAGTGCCAGGAATATTTCCAAGCCCTTTCCGGGGTTTATAAGTATAATCGTTCGGAAAAATAAAAGAGGTTTTATGTTTATAAGTTACAAAACAGCGATACAAAGAAAGGTACGCTGATATTTATTAAGATTCCGTGTAAAATAGCTAATGGGATAGCTTCTTGTCCGGAGTATTTTGAAATAGAAGCCAACAAAATATCGGAAGAACCGATACCAGCTGCCGAGATAGGGGCAAGACGCCCGAAGTATTTCCGGATGAAAGGAGCTCCTATCAAAGCAGTCATTTCGCGGAAGATATTGGCAAGCAAAGCAATAGTCCCCAATTCTGTGGCCAGCTGCATTCCGATACTTGGAGTTTTCAGTTGAGTAATGAGTACAGAAGAGATGGAATAATAAGCAAATCCGCTGCCTACCGCCATACAGTCGAACACACTCCATTGACTCAATATAAAACCTGCAATGGCTGAAAACAAAAAAGTACCAGTTACCGTAGCAATAGGAACAAGGAGCATCTTGAAGTTAATCATCTTGGCAAAACCTTTAATATCTTGGTTACATCCAAGGTTTATACCTAATAAAAGCATTAATATGTAAAGAACACCAACCGATGCTTCATGAATATCAAAATCGGCAGTAAAATACAAACCGCTTAAACACCCTAAAACGAAAAAGGCTAAGATAATCAGACTACTTTTCATTGCTGACTCCTTTCTTGAAAAAAAAGTGAGATACTAAAAGAGCTGCCATAGAACTTCCCAGCAAACTAAGAGCCGAGATAACTGCTGCCTGACGGCAGAAGTAGCTCAAGTTTTCAATGATAAACTTATTGGTTCCTATTGAAAGTCCCAATATAAAAAGCAGCAGGCAAACCACCATCTGAATCAAGACGGTAACTTTATGTATTTTATGTTTATGGCGTAAACGATAGCCTATAAAGACGCCAGAGGCCATTATAGATATAAAAGAGAACATGAAAATAATTAAATTAAAATAGAATGTAAAGAAATTTATTTCACACGTATAACCCTCTTTAGGGCACATTTGTGAAGTTAAAAGACCGGATAGACCAGATTATTTTCATTTTGCACTAATAATATGTAAGTTGTTTGTTTTTGTAAAAGCGGCGCAAAGATACTATTTTTTTCATAAAGTCATATATATCATGCAATAAAAAACTTTATGCATAATAATCTGATAAAATAGCAGTGGTATTGACTTATAATATTACAAAAATGTCGAGTTATAAATTGATATAATTTAAGTATATGCCCTAACTTAGATAAACATAAATTAGGTAAAAAAAGAGCCTGATACACCTTCGAAGTAATAAAATGAAACCGACCAACTGTTTGCTCAATCTTATTTCACACTTCAATTAAAAATTGCCGTTTCCAACAGAGGAAATATTTTGCTCTACCTCGAAAGGCTTAAAGCTTCTTCAGCCTCTATAAACTCTCAATTCAAGCAATCCAATGGTTAGTAAATGAAGAATAAAGAAAAAGGTTTATGGGATATAAACAAAAAGAGAGAAACACTTTCGCATTTCTCTCTTTCGCGGTGCGTACGGGACTCGAACCCGTGACCCCATGCGTGACAGGCATGTATTCTAACCAACTGAACTAACGCACCATTTATCTTTTTTGTTTGCTATCTCTCTCGATTGCGATGCAAAGGTACTGCTTTTTCGGAAATCTGCAAACATTTCACAAACTTTTTTTTCAAAAAAATCAATTATTTTTTTCTGCTCTCTTATTTACATCGACCAATATATACAACTATTTCACTTATAATCAATAAGATATAAGCAGTATATCTAAAAAAGGAATAAAAAGAAAAAAAGATGCAGAACCTTTATCCAGCCTGCATCTTTTCCTTATAAACCCAGTACAACTAATCTAATTTTCTTAGCTCCTGTTTCAGATTCTTCCGGCTTTATGGCTTCTCGTTTTAATAAACGAACGGAAATAGTTTCAAAAGAAGAGCCAAAAACAAGCCTCTAAAGCAACAGAAACACTTCTGTAAAGTGCTATTTTATCCGCTTATATCCATAAACTGCCAGATTACCCAACTCCTCCTCAATACGAAGTAACTGGTTATATTTAGCCATACGGTCAGAGCGACTCATAGAACCTGTCTTAATCTGGCCACTGTTTGTCGCTACGGCAATATCGGCAATCATGGCATCTTCTGTTTCTCCCGAACGATGAGAAGTAACGGTGGTATATCCATTCCGGTGAGCCATTTCAATCGCATCTAATGTTTCACTTAACGAACCTATCTGATTTACCTTTATCAAGATAGAATTGGCACATCCCATAGAAATACCTTTCGAAAGAAACTCTACATTGGTCACAAACAAGTCGTCACTCACCAACTGGCATCGGTTGCCGATTCGTTCGGTCAACTTTTTCCAGCCTTCCCAGTCATTTTCACTCATTCCATCTTCTATGGAATCAATAGGATAGTTATTTACAAGTTCTTCCAAGTAGGCTATCTGTTCTTCAGACGTACGCTTCTTTCCTTTTTCACCTTCAAATAGAGTATAATCATATATTCCATCCTTATAAAATTCAGATGACGCACAGTCCATACCAATCATTACATCCTTTCCCGGCTCATAACCAGCTTCTTTAATGGCTGAAAGAATCGATTCCAGCGCATCCTCGGTTCCATTTAAAGCCGGAGCAAACCCTCCTTCATCGCCAACAGCAGTACTCAACCCCCTGCTATGCAATACTTTCTTTAAGGTATGAAATACTTCAGCCCCCATACGCAATCCTTCACGAAAAGAAGGTGCACCTACCGGACGTATCATGAATTCCTGAAAAGCAATGGGAGCATCACTATGCGAACCTCCGTTGATAATGTTCATCATCGGAACAGGCATCACATACGTATTAACTCCTCCTATGTATTGATATAAAGGAATATGCAAGTAATTCGATGCAGCTTTAGCTACGGCTAATGAAACACCAAGTATGGCATTGGCACCTAATTTCGACTTCGTTTTTGTTCCATCCAGCTCCAACATCTTTTTATCAATAGCCCGTTGTTGTAAAACCGACCATCCTACTAATGCCGGGGCAATTATTTTATTGACATTATCAACCGCTTTCAACACACCTTTTCCACCATAGCGCTTCGGGTCTTTATCGCGAAGCTCCAAGGCTTCATGTTCACCAGTCGATGCTCCCGACGGAACAGATGCTCTTCCTGTTACACCTGACTCTAATTTTACTTCTACCTCAACAGTAGGATTACCACGCGAATCGAGAATCTCACGACCTATAATAGCTTTTATTTTCATATTGTCTTCATTTAAATGATTTATACTTTTTACTAATTACAAAAATGCGCTTTCTTATAAAAGAAATCAATACCATAATATAGGTATTTTTATGCTCTGACTAAAGTGAAAGGGTCTGGTTTCCTTGAAGCAACCAAACCCTTAAAACAATCAAATAATTAAGTTATGCAGCAAAGTAAACCTTTAATAATTAGCCTTTTTTATTTCAAAGTAGGCTTGGGGGTGTAAGCATGCCGGACAAACTTCAGGAGCATCTGTACCTACATACAGGTATCCACAGTTACGGCACTGCCATACCACCTCTGTATCTTTTTTAAATACTTTGCCTTCTTCCACATTTTTGGCCAATGCCAGATATCTTTCCTCGTGTCCCTTTTCTGCTACTGCTATTTCACGATACATCTTGGCTATTGCCGGAAATCCCTCTTCATCAGCAATATCTGCAAATTTAGGATAATCAAGCATCCACTCTTCATTTTCTCCTGCAGCTGCAGCTTTCAGATTCTCCAAGGTAGTACCAATCACTCCTGAAGGATAACTGGCTGTAATTTCAACCATACCCCCTTCAAGCCATTTAAACATACGCTTAGCATGCTCTTTTTCTTGCTCTGCTGTTTCTGTAAAAATAGCCGCTATCTGTTCATATCCTTCTTTTTTTGCTGCACTTGCAAAGTACGTATATCGCATTCTTGCCTGTGATTCTCCTGCAAATGAAATGCCCAAATTCTTCTCAGTTCTTGTTCCTTTTACACTTTTTTTCATAATTTTCCAGTATTAATTGGTGAATAACTTTCTTCATTTCCTATATTACAAATATAACAATTACTATTCAATTTTGTAATCATTACAAAATATTTTTATAATCTATTAAGAAATAATCGGACTGATATCGTAATAAAACCTATTTTTTATCTATAAAGTCCCTAATATTTAGTATTTTTGCACTTCTTTTTATAATTTATAATAATTCATATACAAATGAAAGGCTTTGAATTCAGACCCAAACTTTTCACTGCGATGAAAAGTTACTCGAAAGCAGACTTAATGACCGATCTTATGGCTGGTATCATTGTTGGTATTGTAGCTTTGCCTTTGGCCATTGCTTTCGGTATTGCATCGGGAGTCAGTCCCGAAAAAGGAATTATCACGGCTATTGTTGCCGGGTTTATCATCTCACTTCTTGGCGGGAGTAAAGTTCAAATCGGAGGTCCCACAGGTGCATTTATCGTTATTATTTATGGCATTATCCAAGAATATGGTATTGATGGCTTGATGGTAGCTACTTTAATGGCTGGTGTATTACTTATTTTACTAGGAGTTTTTAAACTTGGTACAGTAATCAAGTTTATCCCCTATCCTATTATTGTCGGCTTTACCAGTGGAATTGCCGTTACGATCTTTACAACCCAGATTGCAGATATTTTTGGACTCAACTTTGACGGAGAAAAAATTCCTGGAGACTTTATCGGCAAATGGATTCTTTATTTCCACCATTTCGACACGGTAAACTGGTGGAATTTCATTGTAAGCATGGTGAGTATTTTCATTATTGCAATTACACCCAAGTTCTCAAAAAAAATACCAGGATCGCTTGTAGCTATCATCGTTGTAACACTTGCTGTTTATTTCATGAAACTATATGGTGGAATAAACTGCATTGATACCATCGGTGACCGCTTCAGCATCAAAGCACAATTACCTGAAGCAGTCGTACCTTCATTAAACTGGGAAGCTATTAAAAACTTATTTCCCGTAGCTATTACGATTGCCGTATTAGGAGCCATTGAATCATTGCTTTCGGCAACAGTGGCCGACGGTGTGATCGGTGATCGCCATGATTCGAATACAGAGCTGGTAGCTCAAGGTATAGCCAATGTGGTTTCACCTATTTTTGGAGGTATTCCTGCCACTGGTGCAATAGCCCGTACAATGACTAATATCAACAATGGTGGAAAAACACCGGTTTCAGGTATTATCCATGCCATCGTCTTGTTCCTTATCTTATTGTTTTTAATGCCTTTGGCACAATACATTCCCATGGCATGTCTTGCCGGAGTATTGGTTATTGTTTCTTATAACATGAGCGGATGGCGTGTGTTTAAAGGATTATTAAAGAATCCTAAAGCAGACGTAGTGGTTTTACTGATTACATTCTTCCTAACCGTTATTTTCGACTTAACAGTTGCCATTGAAGTAGGTCTTGTCATTGCTTGTGTATTATTCATGAAGCGTGTCATGGAAACTACCCAGATTTCTGTAATTACAGATGAAATAGATCCAAACAAAGAATCAGACTTGGAAGTACACGAAGAACATCTGATTATACCTAAAGGAGTTGAAGTATATGAAATTAACGGCCCTTATTTCTTCGGTATTGCAACCAAATTTGAAGAGGTAATGGCTGAGTTGGGCGACCGTCCCAAGATTCGTATCATCCGCATGCGTAAGGTACCTTTTATAGATTCAACAGGCATACATAACCTTGCCACACTTTGCCGCATGTCACAAAAGGAAAACATACATGTTATTCTTTCGGGAGTCAACGAGCAGGTACATGCAGTTCTTGAAAAATCAGGTTTCTATGAATTGCTAGGAAAAGAAAACATCTGCAGCAATATCAATGAAGCCCTTAAAGTGGCGACCAAAGAAATTACAGAATTAACCAAGGCCTAAAAATGAGCCTGATTTGTTAAGACCAATTAAGCAAAGGTACAGACTTCTTAAAACATGTTATCAAACACAAGTTTTTTCTTGTTTTATTTGGATATTCTCCAAAAGTCCGTACCTTTGCATTGTGTTTTTCATAGTATTAGATTTAAGGTTAACAAAGGTTGGAGTACAGCGGTACTCCTTTTTTTATGCCCATATCCGAATAAATACGTATCTTTGTCCGACAATTATAGAAAGACATAAAAAATGAAACCGCAGTTACTTATTAGTTCCGTATCTTCCGGCAGTGGAAAAACACTGTTTACATTGGGCTTATTACGCGCCTTAAAAGAACGAGATATGGAAGTACAGTCTTTTAAATGCGGTCCCGATTATACCGATCCTCATTATCACACAATAGCTACCGGACGGGAAGTAGCCAATCTCGACAGGTGGATGGCTTCCAAACATCATATCCAGTCTATCTATAACCAATATGCAGAAGACGCTGATATCTGTATCACCGAAGGAATGATGGGACTTTTCGACGGATACAAGCGTATGCAAGGAAGTAGCGCTGAAATAGCTAAACTTTTAAACATCCCTGTTATATTAGTCATCAATGCCCGCTCTGCCGCTTATTCAATAGCTCCTTTACTTTATGGCTTTAAAAATTTTCGCCGCGATGTCAGAATCATCGGCGTTATATTTAACCAGGTAGCTTCTCTTTCACATTATAATTACCTGAAGGATGCCTGTAAAGATGCAGGCATTGAAAGTTTAGGCTACCTCCCTTACTCTGAAAAACTACGCATGCCAACACGCTACCAAGGATTTACTCTTACTGTTAAACAAGGCATTAATGATTTAATTACACAGGTAACCGAACAGATAAACCAATCGGTTGATATAGACAAATTACTTAATTTATCTACCCGCCCTTTTCCTTGTGCATATAACCTTCCATACATTCAGGAAACCCCTATAGAACAAATCGGTATTTCCCGGAAAAAAATAGCAATAGCACGTGATGCCGCATTTTGTTTCACATATGCAGAAAACCTGAACCGGCTAAAGGAAAAAGGTGCATTAACTTTCTTCAGTCCACTCTATAGTAAAGAGCTTCCTGAAGCCGATTTTATTTATCTCCCCGGTGGATATCCGGAATTATTTGCCCGACAACTGCATCGAAACAAGAAACTCATGCAACAACTGCATGCGTATATTGAAAATGGAGGAAAAGTTTTCGCTGAATGTGGAGGAATGGCTTATTTAAGTCGGGAACTGATAACAGCTAGAGGAACTTCTTATGAAATGACCGGAATCCTTCCGGTAACATGTACGATGGCTAACGCACGCCTACACCAAGGCTACCGCTATATAGAATATAACGGTAATATTTTACACGGACATGAATTTCATTATTCCAACATTATGAACTCTGATAATCTTTCTCCTTTCTTACCTCAATATAACAGTAAAGGTAACAAAACAGAAACTCCCCTCTACCGCTATAAAAACCTCATTGCCGGCTATACTCATTGGTATTGGGGAGAAACAGACTTGATGAAACTTTGGGAATAATTACCAGTACTCCCGCAAGAGTACTCCTGTACTTTCACGAGAGTACTCCTGTACTTCGGCGAAAGTACTGACCTCATCCAATCAATAAGAAGCCTGCGCATCTATACCGGCAGCCTTTACTAAAGCTACAATCCGGTCTAGTTCTTCATGAGAGGCTTTTTGCAGAAACTGATCAGGGGTTTCTCTATCAATCGTATAAATCATCACTTCACGAGGAGCAATATCCTTTACTGCCTCCAACCAAGGTAAAACATAGGAATCAGAGGTATTGTCTATATCTATCCCATCTTCTGTTTTTCCTTTCATAAACATCGTCTGTATAATCAAATTTCCATGGAAAGCTTTCATTCCCTCTATAATTCGATGAACTTCATAAGCCCCCGTAGGTCTATCCACCTTATGAATATACTCCATGTTTACCGTATCCAGCTTAAGGATGTTATTATCTATTTTATTCAAGGCCGCAAAAACTTCCGGCTTATGAATAAAAGTAGAATTACTTAAAACACTGACTTTTGCATTAGGAAAATATTGATCACGCAACAACAAAGTATCATCTATTATCTCCGGAAACTGAGGATGAGCCGTAGGTTCTCCATTTCCCGCAAAGGTTAAAACGTCCGGACAAACTCCTTCTGCCTTCATTTTCAACAAATATTTTTCCAATTCTTCACGCACTTTTTCCCTGGAAGGCAATTTTTCTTTCGGACGGTGTTCTTTATTATATCCACATTCGCAATAAATACAGTCAAATGTACAAAACTTACCATCTGAAGGGAGTAAATTAATACCCAGAGAAATCCCCAACCGGCGACTATGTATTGGGCCAAATATAGGAGAAGGGTAAATAACTGTTGCCATAATTCTTATGTTTTTTATATCAATAAATACACAACTACAAAGATACAATTTTTATTTCACCATTTTAACTTCAACTGAAACTGCAAATCATATTTATTGCTCCCTTGAATTTCCTCCAAACCAGTACCTATTTTATTCCGATCTGCATAATGTGTCCACCCCCACTTCACCTGAAAAGTGAACCGGTCTTTTAACAAGCAGCGTATATTGGCTGACCATCGCATTCCCTTTCCATAAAAAGAATACATGGAAAAAGAATAGAGCAAACCCGGTTCATACATATATATACGTGAATTGTAATCTTTTGTATAAAATCCGATTCCACAGATTTGTGTCTGGACAGGCAAACTCCCCCATATCCATTTAAGCGTATTTCCTACTGCAATCCCATTGGAAGCAGACTGTTTCCAATAAGATGAACGAACATAATCTACCACCCCTTTCAAGGAAATATTCTTTGTGAAATCATACCGGATTTGATAATTAAACCGTTGTCTTATACATGGCAAAACCACTTTTTCATCATCTGCCAACTTATAGTTCTTGGCTTTATTTTTAATACTGTATTTTACAGAAGTAAAGAGTGAATTATTTTGTGAATAACTCAGTTGAAATCCGCTTTCAAAACCTATCGTTTTTGATTTATCTACTTGATATTTTTTATAAGGAAAATAAAAGACATCTCCATAACAAAGCAACTTCATGTTTTTTAAAACATTCATTTCCAATCCAATATAACTTCCTAACTCATTCTGAATCTTAGAGTTTTCAGAAAAGCAATTAGCATAAAGTGCTTGATAACGTTTATCATAATATCGGTTAATAAGTAGTATTCTTTTATTAACCGATGGTGAATAGCTTATCGAATTCAAACAAGCCAAAGAACCTTTCTTATCCACTCCCAATTCACCTGAAAAGATAAAATTTTTAATGTATAACTTATAATAACCGCCGATATTATAAAAAGATTTGCCACGAGGATAATACCTATTATAAGAACGGAAATCAGGATTCAACACTTTATTAAAGGAGTTATAAACAGCTGTTAAACCATATTCATGCATTTTACCATTATAGGTTAAATTACATCCTATCAAATGATTATAAAAAGTATTTTTCTTTTCAACATCTTTTTTCAACCGATGATACCCATCTGTTTTCAACGACTTTATAAACATATTATCAACATTACCGTCTAAATTACGAAACGAATACCATATTGATGAATTCCATCGCCTATTCAAACGATAAGTAGCTGCTATTCCTTGCAGATAATTACTCTCACCCACTGAGGTGTATTTACTTATCCCTTTTCCTGCTTTATGTATATTCAATAAAGAACTTGCTTTTCCAAAGCCAAACCCTGTATTTATTATGAGTCCATATCCAAAATTCACCTGATAATTACCTAAAGCTAACGATTGAAACCTACCTATATCTTTCAAAAAAAGATAAGCAGAATAAAAATCATAACCCTTCTTGTTATGCCCTTTAAAAAAAGGCTCACCACTATCCTTCTCAGCAGTAAAGCCTAAAGATAGCTTATCTTTAAACGTAAAGCGATAACGGAAATTATGATAAATGGAATTGCCTAAATAAACCTTATTCGGATTTTCCCTCAATACATCGTTAGAATAAGCAGCATAACCCGCTTTTACATTCAAAGGAAGGTCTAAACGTGTTAATAACTCCTGTTTATTATACTTAAAAAGTTGTTTCCAACTAAAGTTATCTTCTTTATTTTCAGCATTTCCTATATAAATGAACTTTTGTAGAAAACTCCGAGTCTGATAATCCATTCCTTCTATCCCCATCAATTCATTTTCTGTAAGCATGGGGCCATACTTATATAAATAATAAAGAATATTTTCAATGAGTTTGTCGGAAAGAAAAGGGAATTGCTCCAGCTGTTTTTTAGTTATGGTATTTATATTTAAGGGATGAGCAGCCAATTCACTCAAAGCCTCATATTGTTCTTGCCAATAAGTAAAATCCCGTTCATCGCTTACTTCTTCCCCCCACTCTATCCATTCTGATTGAGCTAACAGATTTATAAAAATAAAACCCATTAATATACAGGCAATAAACCTATTTGTTAACATGTTACTAATAAAGTTATCAACAATATGTAAATACGTTAAAATACAATATAATCCAATAGAAAAACATTATTATTTCTATTTTTGCAAGTATGAAAAAAGGTATCTATATATTTATATTTTCTATCTTCATCTTAACAATGAAGATAAATGCCCAGCAATCATCCACTTCTACTCCTACAAAAGAATATAAGATACCGGTATGTGTATACAAAGGTGACACAATACCTTGTATAACGCTCAGAAATATTTATGTATACCCGGAAAGAAAATTTAAAAACCAACGGCAAAGAAAAAATTACTATAAACTGATTAGAGATATAAAGAAAACGCTTCCGCTGGCAAAAGAAATACGCAGAGCTATCATCGAAACTTATGAATACATGGAAAAGTTACCAGATGAAAAAGCTCGCCAACAGCATATTAAACTGGTTGAAAAAGGATTGAAAAAGCAATATACACCTAAAATGAAGAAATTAACATTTTCACAAGGGAAGCTGTTAATAAAACTGGTAAACAGAGAATGTAACTCATCCTCCTATCAGCTGGTAAAAGCATTTATGGGTCCGCTTAAGGCAGGATTTTACCAAACGTTTGCTGCCTTGTTTGGAGCAAGTTTAAAAAAAGAATATCATCCGGACGATGAAGACCGGATGATAGAACAAATCATAATTTTAGTTGAGAACGGACAATTATAATCAGATTATCAGCAAATTAACATGTTACAAACAGGTTATTAACATAGGTGTTTATTTATAAAAACCGATCAGTTTTTTAGCAAACTCCCATAAAACAATACCTGTAGTTACAGAAACATTTAATGAGTGTTTGGTGCCATATTGAGGAATTTCAATACATCCATCGCAAAGGTTCACCACATCTTGTTGAACCCCCTTTACCTCATTTCCCATCACAATGGCATATTTCTTTCCTTCCTCCATATTAAAATCTCCTAACATGATACTTCCTTCGCACTGTTCAATGGAAAGAACCGTATATCCTTCATTATGAAGTTCATTTACAGCGTCTTGGGTACGACTGTAATACTTCCAGTCTACCGTATACTCGGCACCTAAGGCAGTCTTGTGAAGTTCGGGATGAGGAGGAGTTGCAGTAATACCACACAAATAAATCCGATTGATTAAAAAAGCATCCGAAGTACGGAATACAGCACCTATATTATGAAGGCTACGCACCTCGTCTAAAACCACTACTAATGGAAGTTTTTCCGTTTCTTTAAACTCATCTACAGTCAGACGGTTCATCTCTGTAACTTTTAATTTTCTTAATTCCATCATAAATCATATTTCAACCATGCAAAGATAAAAACTATATTCATAACCTTGTTGAAAACGGTTGAAAACGTGTAAAAAACACAATCAAAGAAAGTGAAAACTAATTCTTGCTTTATTCATAAAAAGCATTATACCGGATGAGAAATCAACTTTCCAAAAAACTTAACCTAAAGTTTCGACACTCGTTTAAACATATTTTTTAATAAAAAAAGAGAATGAATAAATAGAAAGTTTTTAACTTTGCCCCCTATCAACAAACTGTTAATAGAATAAGTAAATATAATATAATCAGGAGATAAGTAAGTTAATTACATGCTAATATCCTTCAATAAGATATTCATAACGAAATGCGCAAATAAACAGCTTTCTTTTTACTAACACTATCAACAGGCAATTATTAATATCATAAGTTTCTTTTTAAAAGAAAAAATATATTCAATTATATATGGAAAAAGTAGATTGGTTGAAAAAAGGGTATGTAGATGAACCTATTGAAAAATCGGTTGATTTAAAAGCGGAGATCCGTCGCTTATGTAAAGAAAAGAATGCGGTTATTTTAGGACACTTCTATCAGGCTGATGAAATTCAGGATATAGCCGATTTCATTGGAGACAGTTTGGCATTAGCCCAATGGGCTGCAAAAACGGATGCTGAGGTTATAGTGATGTGCGGAGTTCATTTCATGGGTGAAACAGCTAAGATTCTTTGTCCTGACAAGAAAGTGCTTATTCCTGATTTAAATGCCGGATGCTCATTGGCTGATAGCTGCCCGGCTGAAAAGTTTTCTCAATTTGTAAAAGAGCATCCTGGATATACGGTAATTTCTTATGTAAATACAAGTGCTGCCGTGAAATCAGTTACCGATGTGGTTGTTACTTCCACAAATGCAAAACAGATTGTGGAGAGCTTTCCTAAAGATCAAAAAATTATTTTCGGACCAGATAAAAACTTGGGAAATTATATTAATTCGATTACCGGTCGGAACATGTTATTATGGGATGGGGCTTGCCATGTGCACGAACGCTTTTCTGTGGAAAAGATTATAGAATTGAAGAAAACCTATCCGGACGCTTTGGTATTGGTGCACCCGGAATGTAAAGGTGCTGTTGCTAAGTTGGCTGATAAGGTAGGTTCTACTGCAGGTTTGCTGAAATATGCTATGAATAGTGACAAAAAGAATTTTATTGTTGCTACTGAAAGTGGTATTTTATATGAAATGCGAAAGAAATGTCCGCAGAAGAATTTTATTCCAGCTCCTCCCGAAGATAACACTTGTGCTTGTAATGAATGTAACTTTATGCGCTTAAATACTTTGCAGAAGTTGTATAATACATTGAAATATGAATGGCCTGAAGTAAAAGTGGAAGCAGAAATAGCTGATAAGGCTATTAAGCCTATCTGTAGAATGTTGGAAATATCTGAAAAATTAGGTTTGTAAATCCTAAAATGTGTTATTAAACATGCATTTTTTATTGTTTTATTTGGATATTTTCCAGAAGTCCGTACCTTTGTACTGTGTTTTTCATAGTATTAGATTTAAGGTTAACAAAGATTGGAGTACAGCGGTGCTCCTTTTTTTATGCCTATATGTATTACTTATGACTGTAGCTTGATCTATGTTCGGACAGTGTATTCAATTTGTTTCACAGGCATTTCTAAGTAAGCGGCATACACCTTACACTTTTTTTGAATCTGATAGGTTTTATGTAATATGAGATTGCTGCTCAGTGAGGGTGCGTGTAGGCAATGGATGTGTCCTACACCATCCTACACTGAGCTTTGCACGCTTTAACTTATTGCTTAAAAGTGTATTAACCCAAAAACGTGTAGGGTGCAGGCAAATTTCGCGAAAACAGGGTTCTTCGTCACTTTCGGGGTTAATTGCTGTTAGATTATAATTATAAAATCATATAAAAATGTGGAAATATATTTTATAAGTATAATCTTTTTCTTACTTTTGCATACATGAAAAAGTTAATGACAATCGGAGAGGCTGCAAAGGTTTTGGGAGTAACAACAACTACGCTTCGCAATTGGGACAGAAAGGGATTGCTCAAACCTGATGAACTGACCCGTGGAGGGAACAGACGTTATAGATTGGAGTCTTTGAAAAACATCAAGGACGACCTCCACATGGTTCAAGACGGATTAAAAACCATTGCTTATGCCCGTGTTTCATCTCACGACCAAAAGGAAGACCTTATACG
>OGRS01000089.1_pt1 | contig 94378 bp, 74 predicted proteins | sample 1553561 | NCBI WGS metagenome assembly OGRS01 (sample SAMEA2580103, study PRJEB22360) | human gut metagenome | biome: human gut; feature: human-associated habitat; material: faeces | place: Denmark | collected 2008/2010
TTGTTCAATGACGGGCAACTGTCTATTTTCTAATTTTATTTCGAACTCACGTTAAAATATTTTTCTTTTACTCTTATGAGTCTTTGTTTTTTTGTTGTGAATAATCAGTCTTGCTTCAGAGAATGCTTCCTCTTGATATGGATTTCGGAAGTCGTTGGTAACGGCGACGCGTTATTGTCGTTACGATTAGGCGTATTGGTTGCAATGACTAATCGTTTGGAATGAAATGATTAGTTGTTTTTTTTGGGGGGGATGGAGGAGCGCCTGTGGGCGGAAGATTTCTTTTTCTTCTTTCAAAAAAGGTTTTTCGGAAATTTGCCTGCACTCTACACGCTTTTGGAATTAATATTTTGTGTATAAGAGTTTTGGCTAGTGTAGGGTGGCGTGTAGGGGAGTGTAGGGTGCAGGGCTTACCTACACGTCTCATGCACTGACTTCTTTGTATTCCTTTGATGGAATCAATCAAAAAAGAATGTTTGAGTGACAAACAAACCTCTTGTTTTGTTGTTTATGTTCATATTGTTTAGTATATTCGTAAAATAAAAAAGATGATATGAAACCTTTTAATTATGCAGTTGTAAGTAGCATTTGTGCTTTGATTATCGGAATTATGCTGGTGGTATGGCCCGATGTTGCCGTTAATTATTTGGTAATAACCATTGGTGTATTATTTTTGTTGCCGGGGTTGCTTGGTATTTTTTCTTATGCTCTGTATATGAGAAAACAAGCACCGGGCGGTGGAAATTCTTTTCCTGTTGCGGCATTGGGAAGCACCTTGTTCGGGCTGTGGCTCATTGTAATGCCGGCATTTTTTGTGGGTATATTAATGTATGTATTAGGGGTGTTGCTGGTACTGGCTGGCTTAAATCAGTTGGTAAACTTTGCGGCAGCACGCTCATATATGCAGGTTCCTTTGGGTGTTTACCTTATTCCTTCCTTGATACTGATTGCAGGCCTGACAGTTTTGTTTAATCCGTTTGAGGCGGCTACCGTTCCCTTTGTTTTGTTGGGGGGATCAGCCATCGTTTACGGGCTGACAGATTTGGTACGTTTGTTGCGTTTCCGTAAGAAGCAAGGTGAAGTGGAAGAGATTAGTTGAATGGCAGTGATTGGGTATCCGGAATGACTGGACCATGGCATCACGATAAGCAACAGGGTATATGATTAATGTAGCATTCTGGTAAAAAAGAAGAGCCGTATCCTTGCTCTCATATTGAGGTTGGGATAGGGCTCTTTCTTGTAATGATAAGTTTGGTTTTAGGTTATTTTACTTCCAATACAACGATTGATTTGGCAGGCAATTTGATTTTCAAGCCGTCTTTTGTAATTTTAGCACCTTTGAAATCTTTCGGGGCTACTACATTGCTGTTTTCAAAAGAGTTGTAGTCATCAATTTTGTTTGAAGTCAAGATACGTCCGCTTACTGACTTAGCTTTTACATCGTCTAAAGTAAGTGTAATGTCTTGTTCTTCGTCCAAATTGATGTTTGATAAAGAAATATGGATAACTCCGTCTTTGTTGCGTGATGCAGTGGCGCTGACCATCGGAACAATTCGGTTGTCACGTACGATTTCGCGTTCGCAGGTTACATCGAGAGGCAGGTAAGTAGCATCCTGATGTACGTTGTACATTTCAAATACGTGATAAGTCGGGGTTAACACCATTTTATCGTCCTTAGTCAGAATCATAGACTGAAGTACGTTTGCAATCTGTGCAATGTTGGTCATCTTGATACGGTCTGTATATTTGTGGAAAATATCCAGTGTGAGTGAAGCAACAAATGCATCGCGCAAGGTGTTTTGCTGATACAGGTGACCTCTGATGGTTCCCGGTTCTTCGTCCCACCAAGTACCCCATTCGTCAACCATCAAGCCAACCCGTTTCTGTGGGTCGTATTTGTCCATGATGTCCATGTGACGTTTCAGTACGTCTTCAATTTCGCGGCATTTACCTACAGTCCAGTAATAATCTTCAGTAGTAAAGTTGGTTGCAGAACCTTTGCTTCCAGTCCATCCCGGCACGGTGTAATAATGCAAGGAAAGTCCGTTCATCTGACCGGCAGCTTTCTGCATCAGCACTTCCGTCCATCTGTAATCATAATCGCTGGCTCCACTGGCAATTTTAAACAGTTGGTTACCGTCATAGTTACGGCAGTAAGTTTGGTAGCGGCGGTATAAGTCTGCATAATATTCAGGAAGCATGTTACCTCCACATCCCCAGCTTTCGTTACCCACGCCAAGGTATTTTACTTTCCATGGTTTTTCACGGCCGTTTTCTTTTCTCAGCTTAGCCATCGGGCTTCCTTGTTCGGAAGTCATATATTCCACCCATTTGGCAAGTTCTTCCACAGTACCGCTTCCCACGTTACCGCTGATGTAAGGTTCGCAACCTAACATTTCGCACAGATTGAGGAATTCATGAGTACCGAAACTGTTGTCTTCAACCGTTCCACCCCAGTTATTGTTTACCATTCTCGGACGGTTTTCACGTGGACCGATACCGTCCATCCAGTGATATTCATCGGCGAAACATCCTCCCGGCCATCTTAATACGGGCACTTTCAGTTTTTTCAGTGCTTCGAATACGTCAGTACGGTATCCTTTGATATTAGGGATGGAAGAGTTTTCACCAACCCATAGTCCACCATATATACAAGTTCCGAGATGTTCGGCAAACTGACCATAGATTTCTTTGTTGATAACTTGTTTCCCTTGTTCAGGGTGAATGGCTACAGTGGCTTTCTGCTGTGCGAACAGAGGCATTGAGGCGCAGAGAGCTAAGCCTAAGATTGCATTTTTCATACCTATAAATATAATATTATAATAATTAGTTTTTTGGTAATCTGATTCTGCAGTTTCGAATAAAAAGCCGTCAGAATTCTGTAGGCAAAAGTAGGGAAAAAAAACGGTTTGAGAAGTGGACAAAATGAATATTTAGGTGGACAAAAGGAAACTTTTCAAAAAAAATCGGGGATTTCATTTATCTTTGCATCGCAAAAATGGATGTATGATATGAAAAAACGTACCTTGGTTATGATTTTGAGCGTGCTTTCCGTTATGGCGTGCTCTTGCATTGTTTTTTGTTATTATCTGATGAGTCATCCTTTCCGTTCTGCTCATTTGATTTATGTGGATGCGGATGATACGGTGGATTCGGTGTATGTGAAGTTGGAAAAGAACTTGCAGCCATCCTGTCTGACCGGATTAAAATGGATGGTTGCACTAAAGGGATATTCCGTTCGTACGGGTGCATACCGGTTAGGTCCCGAAGTGTCCTCCTTGACTGCTTACCGTACTCTTGCCAACGGACACCAGACTCCGGTCAATTTGGTTATCCCCAGTGTGCGCACACTGGAACAGCTGGCACGTACGGTTTCCCGTCAGATTATGGCAGATTCGGCAAACATCGCTTCATTATTAAACGATAGTGCGTTTTGTGCCGGCTTGGGGTATACTAGCGAAACATTGCCGGCTCTATTTATACCCAATACTTATCAGGTTTATTGGAATATGTCTCCGAAAAGTCTGATGGAGCGTATGAGAAAGGAACATATGCGTTATTGGACTGAGGAACGGAGGATGAAGGCTCAGAAGCTTGGGCTGACAGAAATTGAGGTGAGTACATTGGCCTCCATTGTGGAAGAAGAAACTGCGGTCAATGCTGAAAAGCCGATGGTTGTGGGACTGTATTTGAACCGTTTGAAAAAGGGAATGCCCTTGCAAGCTGATCCTACCATTAAATTTGCTTTAAGGGAATTTGGGTTGAAACGCATTCTTTATAAGCACTTGGAGGTGGAAAGTCCTTATAATACGTATAAATACCCTGGACTTCCTCCCGGTCCTATCCGTATTCCTTCTATCTCTGGTTTGGAAAGTGTGTTGAATCCTGCCTCTCATGGTTTTTTGTATATGTGTGCGAAGGAGGATTTTTCGGGAACTCATAATTTTGCTGTAACGCTTTCACAGCATGCGGTAAATGCTCGCCGGTATCAGGCTGCTCTCAATAAGTGGCAACGTACGCATAAATAGTTTTTAGACTTAGCACGACCGTGCGGGTGTAAAGCAAAAAGTGACAAGATTTAATCATGCCTGAAAGATTGGCATTCAAAATCTTGTCACCTTACTTTATATCCTGTTATTTGGTTTTTCCGTCAACAGGTTCTTTGTGTTCCGTTTATTCTAATCCATGAATCAGATGAATCATTTGTTCTCCCAGACCAATGGTGTATCCGTGTGATTCGAATACGATGCGGTTGAATGTATCAGCGATGATAAATACCGGGAGTTGTCCTCCGTTGGCTAATTTCATGTTGTCGGCTATCATCTTACGGATTTTTCCATCTGTATCAATTCCGAATACAGCGGTTGAAGGAAGATTCGGGAAATCTTTCCGGTTAAACTTCCGGTAAGCCTCTTCATCGGTAAATAAGAGCAAGAGTGTACGTCCCCATTTTTCAAAATCATCTTTTTTGATTTCAATGTCTTTTAAAGCATGGTTGGTTGGTTCTTGACCTACACCCAATACGCCAACGATGTAATAGCCTCTTCCGGTTGTTGCCAATACGCTGGTTTCCTCTTTTGTCTGAGCCAGAGTAAACCTCGCTTCTGAATCAAAGTTTCCGATTACCCGGATTTCTTCAGAATTATCGCGCATCTTCAGTTGAACTTTTGAGGTTTTTCCTTCTTCCACGTTAAAGAATGAAATATTACTCAGTACACTTCCGTTAGCCAGTCGGTTGCCTGAAACCAGCATGTAATATCCGGTTTCCATTTTGGCTCCTTTTTTGAGAAGCGACTCCCAAGTGGTGTTTCCTTCCGGATAATTTTGCAGCTGGAAGGTACCGTTGTTGAATTTCGACAAGCTGAAGTGGCTGTAGTATTTCGGATTGCTCAAGCGGGGAATCGGCTGATAGTTAGCCTGTAGAGTTCCTTCCGATGGTTTGGTGCTGATGGCTGCTTCAAAGTCCACTTTTACCGGTTCGTTATTTTGTCTGTAATAAACATTTCCATTGACTTCATCTTTCCAAGCCGGAATACCTAAACTGCGTGCTACGGCAACAAAGAAGATTTCGCGTGAGCCCGTGTCGGTAACTCGGCTGCGCCATACTCCTTCAGGTGAGGTCTTCGTAAACAGTGTGTTCAGGTCGTCGCGGATAATCAAGCTGTCTTTGCACCAGTTTACCAATGTTTGAGGTGATTGGGTAAACTTCTCTGCTAATTCAGCCGGGATGTTTTTTTGCAGGTACGAGCGGTACGGGGTCAGCATTTCTGCTGCAATGCGCGGAGCAAGAACTTCGGTAATGCTGGCCTTTGAGTCAGTATTGTATAAGTGATCTTCCAAAATAGTGCATGGTGTATCACGCAAATCTTTGTCGGATACTGTGCTTAACAACTCAAGTGCGCGTAATCCCATGTTTTTCTGTGAAGCATTTTTCAGGAACTGCATGATGTCGGCATAGTTTCCTCTTGATTTCAGAATGAATTCCGTGGTCTGTTTGGGGTCTAAGCTTTGTTTCTTGGCAAAAGTTTCAGCTTGTTCTGCTGTCGGAAATCCGTTGACGTATGCATTACGTATCGAGTCTTCCAAATTCATGCGTCGGGTGTTTTCTGCACGCTGCTCATCAGTCACTTCAGGAAGATTTACCTTCTCTGCCGGAGGTACGATGTTGAAAGGCAAGGTAAAGTTGTCACCCGGCTGATGATCCAGCACAACTGTGATTTGTTTCTCTTTTCCGAATGAAGCCTTCTGGAAACCGAATTTTCCGTTTTGTGAAGCATAAACCAACATATCGCCGATGCCGGCTGAGAGTGAGGCATGTCCGTTTTCATCTGTGGTTTTGCGAGCTACTGTATAAAATTCAGCATAATTGTAGATTTTAAATTCCACGTTGGCTCCTTTCACCGGATGATTATTGGCATCTTTTACGAGTACTTCCAATAGGGCACTTTCTCCGTAGTTGTCGATAATATTAATTTCGGTATAGTTGGCAGTTTGTTTCATTACGTCTTCCGGACCATTGTAAGCTCCAAACACTTTCGTGTGCATCAGCATACCGCGGCTTGCCGGAGCATTAAACCATCCCAGATTCAATACCGGTTCGGGTTCACAAGCTCCCAGGAAGAACCATTTTCCGTCTACCCAAGCTTCTACCCAAGCATGATTGTCATCTGTGTGTGCCCAGCGGGGAGTATAAACCTGACGTGCCGGAATACCTACCGCACGCAGTGCAGCAACGAGGAAGGTTGACTCTTCCCCACAACGTCCGTATGCTGTTTTTACTGTAGCCAGCGGTGCACTGGTCCGGCTGTCAGATGGAGTATATACCACTTTTTCATGACACCAGTGGTTTACTTCCAGCACCGCATCGCGGGTAGAAAGGTCTTTGATACGTGGCATGAGCTCATTATAAAACACTTCGCGGGCGTTATCTAAATTTTCATTGTTTACACGAACCGGCAGTACGAAGTGGCGGAAAATCATGTCGGGTATGTTTTTTCCCCATGATGTGTTTTCCCGGGTTTGTAACGCCAGACGAACGTTATTTAAATAAGAATCTCCGGAATAGTCGGCAATATCTCCGGGAGTCATATATGCATAGAGAAACATCATGGCCTCGCGTTCTGGTTGTGTCATGGTGCTGTTTTCAAAGATAGAGAACAAGTCTCCTTGAGTAAGAATCTCCTGCTTCTTGGCGAAGTCATCTTCTACTTTGGCCCGATAGTCTGTCTCTTTAAGAAAATGGTCAGAAGAGCAGGCAGCCAAGATAAGCATAATGATAAGGCTGGTTAAATAGATAATGTGTCTTGTCATAAATGGTTTTGTTTGATTGGCTTAAAAATCAGTCAATATAAAATCTGTATAAAAAGGTGTCGGGTTGATGTAAAAAAACAAAAGTCACAAAAGCACAGAACGATTTAATGGAACCAGTAAATAGAATCTGCGTTTTGTGACTCTGTATTAAATGTCATTGTCCTGACATCTATTCTTTCTTTTTCGAATCAATCAGAAAGGTTTATATTCAACGAAAGCTTCCATTGCTTCATAACATGCCAGTCCGAGGTGGTCATATAATGAGGCAGTACCGCGATTTCGGTCTTCACTTCGTTGCCAGAATAAACGTTCGTCATTTCCTAAGAAGGGAGCACTTTCCATTTGTGACTGGTGCTTTAATATAGAGTTACGTTTTGCACGCAGTTCTTCTGGACTCAGAGGAACAGCCATTTCGATGTTCTCAATTTCCCATTCTGCCCAAGCTCCGCGATACATCCAGATTCGGCAGTCGTTCAGCCATTCTGCGTTTGCATTCTTTTCTTCATCAATTGCAGCAAAGACCGCATCGGTACAAACTCGGTGCGTACCATGTGGGTCAGCCAGGTCGCCTGCTACATAAATCTGATGAGGCTTCACTGTGCGCAGCAATTCCTGTACGATGTTTACATCGGCTTCGCTGATCGGGTTTTTCTCAATCTTACCGGTCTCATAGAAAGGCAAGTCAAGGAAGTGGCAACGGCTTAAGGGGATATTGTTGTAAGTACATGCTGTTCTGGCTTCGCCTCGGCGAATCAATCCTTTAATGGTTAAGATGTCGCGCGTATCTAAGTCACCTTCTTTCTTTTCAGAGAAGAACTTCTTGATTTCAGCATATTTATCTGTAATCACCTTGTCTGCTTCCTCTCCGAAAAGCTGGTTGAATCCATTGATAAAGTGCATGAAACGAACCACTTCTTCATCGCCTACGGCAATGTTTCCCGAGGTTTCATAAGCCACGTGTACTTCATGTCCCTGCTGAACCAAACGGCGAAGCGTTCCACCCATAGAGATTACATCGTCATCCGGATGCGGAGAAAATACGAGTACGCGTTTCGGGAAAGGTTTGGCACGTTCCGGGCGATACGTATCATCAGCATTCGGTTTACCTCCCGGCCATCCCGTAATGGTGTGTTGCAGGTCGTTGAATACCTTGATGTTTACATTGTAAGCCGATCCGTAAAGAGCCAGCAATTCACTTAAGCCATTTTCATTATAATCTTTATTGGTAAGCTTGAGAATAGGCTTGTTCAGTAAACTGCATAGCCATGCGATGGCACTTCTGATAAGCTTGTCGTTCCATTCGCAGTTGGTAACAAGCCAAGGACGCTGTATACGAGTCAGGTGAGCCGCAGCAGCCAAGTCAATGTAAACCGTAGCATTGGTATGAAGTTGCAGGTAAGAAGCAGGCAATGTATCGCTTACCTTATCTTCTACCGCTTTTTTGATAATGTCAGCTTTTTCCTCTCCCCATGCCAATACGTAAATTTTGCGTGAGGCAAGAATCGTACTTATACCCATGGTGATAGAGCATGGAGGAAGGTTGTCTACTCCTATATTGCGAGAAGATTCTGCACGCGAAGTAGCATCAATCAAAATCAGGCGAGTAGTAGAACTGGCATGTGATCCCGGTTCGTTCATACCGATGTTTCCTTCGCGGCCGATACCCATCAAGGCAATATCAATACCACCGTAAGTTTGAATGCGCTGTTCGTACAGACGGCAATGGTCAATGATAGCATCCTGAGGAATGCTTCCATCCATGGTAAAGATATTCTGTCTGTCTATATCTACCTGTGAAAGGAACAACTTAGTCAAGTGAGCGAAACTGCTTCCGGCTCCTTCGGTAAGCGGATAGTATTCATATAGATTGAAGATGATAACGTTACGGAAACTTACTCCTTCATCTTTATGTCGACGAATCAATTCAGTAAAGAGGGGGCGGAGTGAAGCACCGGTTCCAATAGCAATCGTACAGAACTTACCCTCGCGTTGTCTTTCCTGAATCTTGGCAATCACTTCGTCTGCAATTTGCAGCGTTCCTTCTTCCATCGTTTCGAAAATATTGGTAGGAATCTTTTCCAAACGAGTCAGCACAGAGCGCTCTACGGCATTCTCCACCTTATAATAGCGTGGAGAAACTCTGTTTAAAGAAATTTGTGAACTGAGATTTGTTCTCATAAATGTACGTTGATTAAATCAAGTTGTCTTTTTCAATATCTTTGAAGTATTTGTAGGTACCGACTTTCAGTTCATCGGTTGCAGCTTCATCACATACGATGATACCATGCTGATGCATTTGCAAGGCACTGATTGTCCACATCTGAGTGATGCCGCCTTCCACTGCGTGCTGCAAAGCACGGGCTTTGTTGTGTCCGTTGCAGATAATCAGTACTTCGTGTGCCGACAATACAGTACCCACACCAACCGTCAAAGCAGTTTTGGGTACTTTGTTCACGTCGTTGTCGAAGAATCGTGAATTGGCAATAATGGTATCAGTCGTTAATGTTTTGATACGGGTGCGAGAAGAAAGAGAAGATCCTGGTTCGTTGAAAGCAATATGACCGTCGGGACCGATACCTCCCAAGAACAAGTCGATGCCACCGAATTTTTCAATTTCTTTTTCGTAGTTCAAACATTCTTCTTCCAAATCAGCAGCATTACCGTTCAGAATATGGATGTTTTCTTTGCAGATATCAATATGGTTAAAGAAGTTGTTGAACATGAATGTGTGGTAGCTTTCCGGATGTGATTCAGGAAGACCTACGTATTCATCCATGTTGAATGTAACTACGTTTTTAAATGATACAACTCCTTTTTTGTTCAGTTCAATCAGTTCTTTGTACATACCAAGTGGTGAAGAACCGGTAGGCAAGCCTAAAACAAACGGTTTTTCTTTACTTGGATTAGCAGAATTGATTTTATTTGCAACATAATTAGCTGCCCATTTTGACAATGACTGGTAGTCGGGTTCAATAATTACTCTCATGGTTGTTGTGTTTTGGGGTTAATTTTTATATTCTACATCCGCAAAGATATTAAGGATTATGTAGATTGACAAGTAAAAAAAGAATTTTCTGTTTTAGCTTTGAATTATTAAATAAAATCATTAATTTTGCTGCACTTAGCATAAAATATAGGTATGGGACAAGCACTATTGGCGGATATTCAGAAAGGATTGAAAGGTGCGTTGATGAAGCAACGCATCATTACCCGTTTGATTTATACGGGATGTACTACGATTACTGATCTATCGAAAAGCATGGGTCTAAGCGTGCCTACGGTTACGAAATTTATAGACGAAATGTGCGCAGAAGGTTATGTGAAAGATTGTGGTAAGTTAGAAACTGCGGGCGGGCGTCACCCCAGTCTTTACGGGTTGAATGCTGATTCGGGATACTTCATTGGAGTAGATTTGAAAAAAGATTCACTCAGTCTGGCGTTGATAAACTTTAAGGGGGATGTTTTAAAGATGAAAATGAAAGTTGATTTTGTACTTGAAAACACCCTTGAATGTGTAGATCGTTTGGCTAATGAAATCAAATCTTTCATTCAGTCGTTAAAGGTAAATCATTCTAAGATTTTAAATGTTTGTATCGGAATGAGTGGTCGGGTTAATCCAGAAGCCGGATATAATTATACACGTTTGAACTTCGGTGATGATTATCCTATTGCTTCCCTGCTGACTGAGCGTGTGGGTTGTAATGTATGCATTGATAACGATAGTCGTGCGATGGCATACGGAGAGTTTATGAAGCAAACTACTCAGTTGGAAAAAAGTCCCAAGAATTTGATTTTTATCAATGTGAACTGGGGATTGGGTATGGCCATTATTTTTGATGGGAAATTATATAATGGCATGTCGGGATTTTCCGGTGAGTTCGGACATAACTATGGATATGACAATCAGGAAATCTGTGATTGCGGAAAAAGGGGATGTATTGAGACTGAAGTATCGTGCTCGGCTCTTTACCGTAAGTTTATAGAACGGCTTAGAGAAGGAGAAAATTCGATTCTGACGCGCGAAAAATCTATCGATGAGATTACGGTTGATGACATTATTTCTGTAGTTGAGCGTGAAGATGTGCTGGCCATCGAGCTGGTTGAAGAAATCGGAGCGAAGTTAGGTCGCCATGTAAGTGATTTAATTAATATATTCAATCCGGAGCAAGTGATTATCGGCGGAGAACTTTCACGTGCCGGAAACTATCTGCTTCCTCCGTTGATTTCGGCTGTACGCCGTTATACTTTGAATCTCATGTATCCGGGTTCAGGTATTGTGCTTTCTGAGTTAAAGGAAAAAGCGAATGTAGTCGGTTCGGCTTTATTGGCGCGAAGTAAACTTTTCGCTTTGGAATAAGGTATAGTAAAAAGAGTAATTTAATACTTTCAAATAATCAATTTCCCCCTGTTGCAAGTGTATTGCGGCAGGGGGAATTTCTATTATAAGTTACTTAATCTTTTCTCGAATCTTGCTAAGATAGGCACGCATTCCTTCCGAGTCTTTATTGCTGATGATATTAAGCAATTCGTTTAGTTCGGTTCGGATGCCTTCCACCTGAGCCGGAGTGCGGGGATTGAAAAGAATTTCCTGAAGCAGAAAATCATCCTCATTTAATACCCCCTTGGCTATTGCCATATGGCGTTTAAAGGTGGTACCCGGAGCATCCTGGTGTTTCATTACTGCGGCAAAGACAAATGTGGAGACAAAAGGGATAGACAAAGAATAGGCTACCGTTTCATCATGCTCTTCAAATGTGTATTCAAAGATATTCAGTCCGAGGCGTTGATACAAGTCTTTGAAGAATATTTTACCCAAGTGGTCACCTTCTTTGATGATGATGGCATTTTCTGAGCTCAGTTTGTCAAGATTGGCAAATGTAGGACCAAACATCGGGTGGGTGGAAACATAGCGGAACCCACTGCTTTCATAAAATTCTTTCAGACCAGTCTTTACCGAGGCAATATCGCTTATGATACAGTCTTTAGGTAATACGGGCAGTACCTGACGGAATGCGTCGAGCGTATATTTTACGGTGGCAGCATTGATAACCAGTTCCGGTTTAAATTCAGTAATTTCTTCCAGCGTAGTAAAGCGATAGCAGTTATACATGAAGCGCAGGCGTTGCGGGGCTATGTCGTATACTGCTGTTTCGTGCTCAAAACTTAAAACGTCTGTAAAGAAGGAACCCATTTTACCGGCTCCGAGAATTAATATTCGCATATCTTTTTTCCTACTTTTTTATTTGTTGATTATTTCCATTTGCTGTCGTACGCTTTCTTCATGAATGGACTCAAATACTTGCTTTACAAAGTCGGCATCCATACCGCAGAGTGAGCCTTGCGCTCCGCGTTTGTCCAGTATTTCATTGTAACGTCCTGTCTGGAGAATGGTCATGCTGTGTTCCTTTTTAAATGTCCCGATTTCACGGCACACACGCATACGTTTTGCCAATATTTCCATCAGTTCGTTGTCACACTCATCAATCTGGCGTCGAAGCTCGTTCAGGTTTTCAGTGCTCTGATGCTCTCCTCGGATAACCAGCAAGTTCAGGATGTAACTCAACACATCCGGAGTTACTTGCTGAGCAGCGTCACTCCATGCACAGTCTGGATTGCAGTGAGACTCTACGATTAATCCGTCGAATCCCAAGTCCATTGCCTGCTGACAGAGTGGGGCGATGAGTTCCCGTTTTCCTCCGATGTGGCTGGGGTCGCATATTATAGGTAAGTTCGGTATACGGCGGCGCAGTTCGATAGGAATATGCCACTGAGGCAGGTTGCGGTATATTTTTTTGTCGTACGAAGAAAATCCGCGGTGGATTGCTCCCAAACGTTTCAGTCCGGCATTGTTGATACGTTCCAAGGCTCCAATCCAAAGTTCGAGGTCTGGGTTGACCGGATTTTTGACATAAACAGGTATATCTACTCCTTTCAGTGCATCAGCTATTTCCTGTACAGCAAACGGGTTGGCTGTAGTGCGGGCACCTATCCATAGGATATCAATTCCTGCCTTCAAAGACTCATACACATGTTTGGCAGTAGCAACTTCGGTTGATACATACATGCCGGTTTCTTTCTTCACGTCTTTCAGCCATGCCAGACCTTCTACACCGATACCTTCGAAGCCTCCCGGTTTGGTGCGCGGTTTCCAAATTCCGGCACGGAATATTTTAATACCTTTATCAGCCAGCTGTTTTGCTGTTGACATAACTTGTTCTTCTGTTTCTGCACTACACGGTCCGGCGATGAGCAACGGACGTTCCTGTGATACGTTTTCCAATTCAATGGGTTGTAAATCGAGTTCCATATGCTTTGAGTTTTTAAGTTCTTAAGTTTTTTAGTTTGTTATTTGAGGGCGATAGCTTTGATTCGTTTCAGCGCTTCTGCCAGTTTTTCTTCCTTTGCGCAGAGGGAGATACGTATGTATCGTTTTCCGTTGCTTCCGAAGATAAAGCCTGGGGTGATGAATACGCGAGCCTCATGCAATACTTTTTCGGTCAGCTCCTCTACATCTTGGTAAGAGTCAGGGATGCGTCCCCATAAGAACATGCCCACCTGATTCGGGTCGAAGGTACATTGTAAGGTATGCATAATTTCTTCAGCCAGTCTGCGTCGTCGGGCATACACTTCAATGTTGGCTTCCTGATGCCATTCGGCACTGTTGTGGTAAGCTTGAGCTGCAGCCAGCTGCAGGGGGCGGAATGTTCCTGAGTCGATGTTGCTCTTTATCTTTAAAATCCATTGGACAAATGTTGCATTCGTTGCCAGCATCCCCACGCGCCATCCCGGCATATTGTGACTTTTGCTCATTGAATTAAATTCGATGCAGCACTCCTTGGCTCCCGGCACATTCAAGATGCTGATAGGCTTTGAGTTGAGGATGAAGCTGTAAGGATTGTCATTCACAATGACAAGGTTATGTCGTTTGGCAAAGTCGACCAACTTTTCATATAGTTCTAAAGTAGCATTGGCTCCGGTCGGCATGTTCGGGTAATTCGTCCACATAATCTTCACGCGGCTCAAGTCCATTTTCTCCAGCTCCTCGAAGTCGGGTTGCCAGTGGTTATCTTCCCGCAGGTTGTAATTAACGATTTCACTTCCCAGTATTTTGTTCAGTGAAGTATAAGTGGGGTATCCCGGGTTGGGAACCAGTACTTGGTCGCCCGGATTTACCAACGCCAATGTTACATGAAGAATTCCTTCTTTTGAACCGATGAGTGGCTGAATTTCCGTTGCCGGGTCTAACTCTACATGATACCAGCGCTTGTACCAGTCGGCCATGGCCTCGCGAAGTTCGGGAATTCCCACAGTAGGTTGATAGCCATGTGCATCGGGCTTTTGTGCATTTTCACATAACACCTTGATGGTTTCTTCCGAAGGAGGCAGGTCCGGACTTCCGATACCCAGGCTGATTACATTCTTTCCTTCGGCATTCATGCGTGCCACTTCCTTCAGTTTGCGGCTGAAGTAATATTCGCTTACATTAGCCAGCCGTTCGGCAGGCTTTATATCATAGAGTTGATTCTCCTTCTGCATATTCTCCTAATATTTTAAGTTCTTTGGTCAATGGGGTTACGGCATCAATCGCCTGTTTGTATCTTAAATAGTCACTGAACATCACATCCACATAGAACATATATTCCCATTCGCGTCCGATGATGGGGAGTGACTGGATTTTGGTCAGGTTTATTTTATAGAATGAAAAGATGGATAAAACCTGCGACAGGCTTCCTTCGCTGTGGGGAAGGGAAAAAACGATGTTGGCTTTATTCACTTTGTCCCGATTCTTCAGTTCATCAGCCCTCCATGGGTCGCAAACCACAAGGAAGCGGGTAAAGTTATGCTTGTTTGTTTCGATTCCTTCCTGCAGGATTTTCATACCATACAACTCGGCTGCATATTTAGAGCAGATGGCGGCATGTCCTTTCAGTCCCTTTTCCTTGATGTCGCGTGCACTTCCGGCGGTGTCTTCTGTTTCTACCACCTTTAGTTGCGGGTGCTGTTGCAGAAATTCGCGGCATTGCGCCAAGGCTACCGGATGAGAGTTGACTTCCGTCAGTGTTCCCCAGTCTTCTCCGGGCAGGCACATAATGCTGTGGCTGATGCGGAGCTTATGTTCGCCTATGATTGTAGTACCGCTGTCGCGCAAGAGTTCGTAGTTATGGAGCAGGCTTCCGGCGATGGTATTTTCTATGGCAATCATCCCGATAACATTGCTGTCGTGGCGGATAGAACTGAACACTTCTTCGAACGTGTTGCAGCAAATCAACTCTATTTCTTCGTCGTTGAAGTATTTGTGGGCGGCAATATCGTGGTATGATCCGGGAACTCCCTGTATGGCTATTCTTTTCATTTTCATTGCTTCTTTATGTTAAAAGAAAAGTCCCGACTTCATAGAGAAGCGGGACTTTGAATCATATTTCTTATTACATTGTTTCTTAGTATATACATGCAAACTCCCGCTTCACTTCATTGCTAAAGTAAAAGTAATAAAAGAAAAAGAAGAAGTATGATGCAAATGTTTTCATCTCTTTGTTATTTTGTTATTGTTTCGATTGCAAAAGTAATAATTTTCTTAAACAAACAAATGTTCAGACGACTTTTTTTCTGTTTTTTGCGGAAGAAAACTTTTTTTCTTCTTGCTTTAATCTCAAAACAGTGTCTTTGTTTGTAAAAACAGAGCTTCTGTTTCTACAAACAAAGCCTTTGGTTATAGAAACAAAACTTTTGTTTTGAGAAGTTCTCAAGGAAAGTAAGATTTTTCTTTGGATAATTTGGAATTTTCTGATGGGAGTGGCTGCTTTTTCCTGAAAAACAATTATACTTGCATTTGGGAGAGGTTGCCTGTTTTTTAGGTGACCAGGCTTATCTTTAGAATAGCAGCCTAAAACTCATAAACTTACAAACTTAAAATCTAACTAAAATGAAGTATAGTTTCGATGAAGTAATTGATCGCACCGGAACGGCTGCGGTAAAAATAGATGGAATGAAAGAAGTATGGGGTCGTACCGACCTTCTTCCGCTTTGGGTAGCCGACATGGACTTTGCCACTCCTCCGTTTATCTTAGATGCTATCCGCCGGCGTTGCGAACATCCCATTTTGGGCTATACCGAGAAGCCCGAGAGTTATTATCAAGCCATTATCGGATGGGTGAAACGCCGGTATGGTATGGAAGTCAGCAAAGAGCAGTTGAACTATGTGCCGGGTATTGTTGCCGGATTGGGTATGGCACTGAACTGTTTTACTGCTCCCGGAGATAAGGTGATGATTATGCCTCCGGTGTATCATCCTTTTGCCTGGCTGGTACAGCGAAACGGGCGGCGCTTGGTGGAATGTCCTTTGAAGCTGGAAAACGGGACGTACCGGATGGACTTGGATTTGTTCCGCCGTTCTATCAAAGGGGTTCGTGTCTTAATTCTCTGCAATCCTCATAATCCCGGTGGAGTGGTGTGGACGAAAGAAGAACTCGAAGCCCTTGCAGATGTCTGTGCCGAGGATAATGTGATTGTCTTTTCTGATGAAATTCATGCCGATCTGACGCTGCCCCCTCACCGCCATGTACCTTTTGCGATGATTTCCGAGCATGCCCGGAATAACTCGGTTACCTTCATGGCTCCCAGCAAGGCATTTAATATGCCGGGTATGGCAGCTTCGCATACGGTGATTTATAATGAAGGATTGCGTAAACGCTTTGTAGCTTATTTGGATGCCGGCGAGTTGGATATGGGACATGTGCTGGCTTACCCGGCTGTAGAGGCGGCTTATACGCAAGGTGATGAGTGGCTGGAACAGTGCCTGGCTTATGTTCAGGGGAATATAGCTTACGTGGAAGCTTACTTACGGGAAAATTTGCCTGTCATTCAGGCGATGCGTCCGCAGGCTTCTTACTTGGTGTGGCTCGACTGCCGCAAACTGGGACTTTCGCAGGAAGCTTTGGTCGATTTCTTTGTATCCGGTGCCCGGCTGGCTTTGAACGATGGAGCGATGTTCGGAAAAGAAGGAGAGGGATTTATGCGCATGAATGTGGGTTGTCCGCGAAGCATCCTTGAGCAGGCCATGAAGCAATTGAAAGAGGCTTACGACAACTTATGCCGATAAGCGGGGGCTTCCGTTGAAATGTATCCAATCGTTTTCATGTGTTAAATGGAATAAACAGGTTAAACCTTTTTCTTTCTTCAGACTCTAACCTGTTTGAAGGCGATTAGGTAACTATATACGAGCTAGGTATGCCATCCGGATGGAGCCTGGTAACTCGCAGGTAAAGCCTGTAGCCTAAAACTTAAGAATTAATAAACTTAAAACAAACAAAGTATGAAAAAGGTAAATCGTTTATTCTGGTGCATGGTTTTAACCATGTTGGTGTGTGGCAGCTCGTATGCAGTAGCACAAACTTCTGAAAAGTGTCCGAATTCCACTCCCGAAAAGCGTATCGAACTCCGCACGGCGCAGATGCAGAAACGCTTGATGTTGGATGAAAAGACCGCTGCCCAGTTTGCTCCTTTATATAAGGAGTATCTGCAGGCCTTATGGGCTTGTCATTCGGAAGTGAAATGCACGAAAGACGCTACCGATGCGCAAATTAAGGAAGCCTTGAGCAACCGGTTGAAGATGCAGCGTGCTTTGGTCGATACACAAGAGAAATACTTGGAGAAATTCTCCAAACTGCTGACAGCCCGTCAGTTGGAAGTAATATTCAAACCTTCCGGTGCTTGTTTCAAAGGACATGGTAAGTGTCCCAAACGGGATCATCGTCCGATGATGAAGCCTCACGGAAAAGCTTGCGGAGCTTGTCCTTTCGGGGTTGAAAAGCCAGCATGATTTTTAATTTTAAAAAGATAGAATCCTCAGCCTGTCGAAAGTGGAATTCTTTCTGCATGCTGGGGCTTTTTATTTCATCGGCTGCTATGGGATAGGGTAAATTCTTTGAGAATGATAGTGTTAAACATATAGCGGAATGAAAAATAATCTTCTTTTTTCACTATCTTCGTGAAAAGACGATGGAAACGGATTTCGGAAAATCTGCTGTCAGGCAGAGTGAAGTATCTCGAATTTGTCCATGCGGATGTTTACGGGATGGTTGTATCGAAAGTTGTTTCTTAGTTTCGTTTAGGATGACAAATCTTTGAAATATCTTTAGCTAACTGATTTTGTTTTTAAACTATGGTTATGAGAATCTGGGGCTACATTGTTAATCTGTTTTGTTTGTATGGCTTTTCCCAACCCGGCTCTTGTTGGGGAAACGAATACCTTCGTTACGCAGTCTTACTTTATATTTCGGGCCTTTTGCTTTTCAATGTGTATAAGGACGTGAAGAAATTCATGCAAAAAAGACGGAAACCGTAGTATGCGATCTTTAGCAAAGGAGGTATCAAATGAAGAATCCTCAGCAAACCGAAAGTGGAATGTTTTCGATTTGCCGAGGATTTTTTATGACTATCCGTTCCAAGTCAGTATTCCTTCTCTTTGCCGGATGATTTCCTCAGCCAGCAGATAAGCCAATACCTTTTTAGCCTCCTCGCTCTCGGTGTGATTCATCCGGTTCAGTAAATCGTGTGAAGAAAGAGGGGTTTCCTTTAAGATGGATTTTATTTGAGCCTTCAGCTCAGCAAACCGCCCCTGTTTCAAGCCCGAATCATGACTTTGCAGACACACATCACACTGTCCGCAGTTGTGTTCGTTCTTTTCACCGAAATAGCGGAGCAGCATACGGCTCCGGCATTTGTCGGTTGCCCCGGCATATTCCAGCATCGACTGGATGCGGTGGATGTAACTTTCCTTCCGTTTCTCGTAAACATCCGGACTCAGATAAATCCGGCTGGTTTCCTGCCGTTCGCGGGTATAGATGATATACGGTGTCTTCTTTCCGGGAATGTAATGAAGGATGTGTCTTTTAGTCAGCAAGACCAGTGTTTCATATACCTGCTGGCGGGTAAGCCCTGTACGTAAAGCCAACGTATCTTCATTGATGTAGGCATAATCAGTAAAGATACCCGTGTACAGACGGAGGATGGTACGAATCAAGTTTTCTGTTTCCGGACTGTTTTCATGGATGCGGTACAGTTCGTCGCGCTGAAGGGTAAACAGAATGCGCGAAGCATTGTCTTGCTCATCGGTATATTCCAGATAGCCAGCGCGGGTCAATATCTTCAAGGCACTGTCCACCTGAATGGGGAAATGCTTGAAGTTATGGCAAAACTCATCGATATTAAAGGCATACGTACAGCCCAGTCCGTCGCCCATTGCCATCTGATAGTAATAGTTTACATCTTCATATACTTTGCGGATGTAGTCTTTCTCGGGAAACGTATCGGCGATGCGTTTCTTTAGCGTAGCCTGATCATTTCGGGCATAGAGCAAGACCGCATAGGCCTTCTGTCCGTCGCGTCCGGCTCTTCCTGCTTCCTGGAAATACGCTTCGGGTGAGTCGGGGAAATCCAGATGGATGACGATTCTCACATCAGGCTTGTCGATACCCATTCCGAACGCATTGGTAGCCACCATTACCCGATGTTCTCCTGTAAGCCAGCTTTTCTGCCGCTGATCTTTGATTTCATTGTTGAGGCCGGCATGATAAAATGTAGCCGTAATCTGGTTGGCATTCAAGAAAAGAGCCGCCTCTTTCGTTTTCTTCCGGTTGCGTGTATAGACGATGGCAGAACCACTGACGCTTTGCAGGATATGCAGCAATTCCTCCGCCTTGTTTTCTGTACGGCGGACAATATACGCCAAGTTCTGGCGTTCAAAACTCATGCGGAATACATTTTCCTTACGGAAAGCGAGCCGTTCCTGAATATCTTTCACCACCTCCGGTGTAGCTGTGGCAGTCAGTGCCAGCACAGGAACATCGGGGAGTAACTTGCGTACCTCGGAAATCTGGAGATAAGCCGGGCGGAAGTCGTATCCCCATTGCGAGATACAGTGCGATTCATCCACTGTAATCATGCTCACCTTCATGCTTCTCAGCTTAAGCTGGAAAATTTCCGTGCCCAATCGTTCAGGAGAGATATAGAGAAACTTGTAATTTCCGAAGATACAGTTATCGAGTGCGATGAGTATTTCCTCGCGGGTCATACCCGAATAGATGGCAGTTGCTTTGATACCCCGGTCTCGCAGGTTTCGCACCTGGTCTTTCATCAATGCAATCAAGGGAGTGATGACGAGGCATAACCCCGGCTGTGCCAATGCCGGTACCTGGAAGGTAATAGATTTTCCTCCTCCGGTAGGCATCAGTCCCAATGTGTCTTTTCCGCTTCCGATACTTTCGATGATATCTGCTTGGATGCCCCGGAAGTTATCATATCCCCAATATTGTTTAAGAATGCTTCTGTAATCCATAATCGCCTGCGTGGAAGTATAAAAGCCGATGTGTCAAGTCTCCTTCAAGGCGGCACATCGGCTTTGTCATATCATTTAAAAGACGGTTTAATATCTTCTATCTGGAGTTGGATTTCTCCTCGTTTATGTGTGTTCTCCTCGATGGTGTAGCAAATATTGAACGACTGTTTCGTCTTAATGTAGCGTGCCTGCGAACTCTGTCCGAAAGCAATACCGTTCATTACATTGTTCGATTTGTTATCCACCAGTTCCAGCTTGATATGTTCCTGGTCTCTTCCTACCACTTTGCTGGTACCGTAATCATACACATTCAGTGTGGCGAATACCGGCTTGTGGTTATCGGGACCGAAAGGGTTGAACTTCTTCAAGTCGAAGAAAAACTTCGGCGTGATGTCACGGAAGTCCAGTTGTGCGTCAATATCAATGGTTGCACTGGTCTGTTCAGGTAAGATATGACTGGTTACATACTCCTCAAACCGTCGGGTGAATTTTGCCACGTTTTCCACTTTCATGGAAAGTCCTGCCGCGTACGTATGTCCTCCAAAATTTTCGAGTAAGTCGCGGCAATGCTCTATTGCTTTATACACATCAAATCCTGAAACCGAGCGAGCCGAGCCGGTAGCCAGATCATCGGTACGGGTAAGCACTACCGCCGGGCGGTAATAAATTTCAGTCAGTCGTGAGGCAACAATTCCGATAACTCCTTTGTGCCATTCTTCATTAAAGATAACAATCGAGCGCCGTTCAGAAAGATTTTCGAGTTGGTCTACAATATGGTTGGCCTCTTCGGTCATACTTTTGTCGAGGTCCTTTCGGGTCTCGTTATACTGGTTAATCAGATTGCTTTTTTCAAGAGCAGTCTGAAAGTCTTTTTCTATAAGCAGATCCACCGCTTCTTTACCGTTCTGGATACGTCCGGATGCATTGATACGCGGACCGATTTTGAAGACAATATCGCTCATGGTGATTTCCTTTTCAGCCAGTCCGCAAACATCAATAATCGCTTTCAGTCCGACACTTGGATTTGAGTTCAGCTGCCGCAGGCCGTGGAAGGCGAGGATGCGGTTTTCTCCCATGATGGGTACGATATCGGAAGCAATACTTACAGCCACCAAGTCGAGCAGGGGCGTAAGCTGATGAAGTTCGATACCATTGTTCTGAGCAAATGCCTGCATGAGCTTAAAGCCTACTCCGCATCCCGACAGGTGATCATACGGGTAAGTAGAGTCTTTCCGTTTGGGGTTCAGTATGGCAATGGCAGGAGGGAGTACTTCGTCGGGTACATGATGGTCACAAATAATAAAGTCAATCCCTTTCTCTTTGGCATACGAAATCTCTTCTACGGCTTTAATGCCGCAGTCTAATACGATGACCAGCTTGACATCCGTTTCATAAGCATAGTCAATTCCCTGTTTTGAAACTCCATATCCTTCGTTGTACCGGTCGGGAATATAATAGTCAATATTCGAGTAGAACTGTTGAAGGAATTTATAAACCAATGCGACGGCAGTTGTACCATCCACATCATAGTCTCCATAAATCAAAATACGCTCTTTCCTCCCCATTGCCTGATTCAGTCGCTCCACGGCTATGTTCATGTCATTCATCAGAAACGGGTCGTGAAGTTCATTGAGCTGGGGACGGAAAAACCGCTTTGCTTCTGCTGCCGAGGTGATTCCTCTTTCTTGTAGCAAGCGACAAAGGATGGGGCTGATACCTATCTCTTTGGCGAGCGATTTAGCTGCTTCCCTTTGCTCTTGGGTAGGAGGTTGATAGTTCCATCTGTAATTCATTTATATATGCTGTTTTTTTCTTTCATTGCCATGGCCTGTTCTCTTTGCTTTGTTGGAAAAGCTGGACAGGCTCTTGTTCTTCAATCTGTAAAGGTAGGAAAAAAGAAAGAAAAAATCGGCTGATTCCGTATTTATTTTGCGGAATCAGCCGATTATTATTTGTAATCAGTCTATTTTAAATCATTAAAGACCCAATTTCTTTGCAATGTCTGCAGGGATTGCGTCCTTATGAATTAAGATGTTCATCGTTTTATACTTGGCAAATGTTTTTGAAGCATACCAGATGCCTTTGTATTTACCGCTTTCTCCCCATGAGTTTTTCACCATGTAATATTCTTTTCCGTTCTGGTCTTTAGCCACACCGTAGATAACCATACCGTGGTCATCGGTTGTTTCCCAGTTGTCGAATGCTTTTTGGCGCATTTCCTGAGTTACTTCGATTTCAGGCATCGGTTTGCTGGTAAGTTCTTTGCGCTTGTCTGCTTTGCTCAAGCCCAACCAGCGAGCCATATCTGAGCCTGTAAGTTCTGCTCCTTTTTCTGCGTTAGGGCATACTGCAATACCGTCGCGGGTAAAGCCTTCTTCACTTACGTCAGCTCCCCAAGCGAAAGTATATCCGTTGTTGACAGCGTTGTCCATAACAGCCATCAGCTCATCGATAGGCAGGTTATATGACAATGCGTTACGCCAGTTGTCTTGTACTTCTACAAAGAACTGGGTATAGAAGGGGTGATGCGTGTATGAAGTGAGTGAAACATAGTCGTTCGGGTTCAGCTGTAATACTTCATCAGCAAAGCTTCTCGGAGTGTAAGTTTTTCCTTTGTAAGTAAATTCTTTCGGGCATTCTCCCAGGTAAGTGTCATAGATGGCGCACAATCCTTGTTTCCATACGGGTGACAGTTTTCTGAAATTACCTTTTCCGATAGCCTGTACGTAGGCACCAGCCACTGCATCTACTTCATTGTGATTAGGCAGCGAGTCGCCATACATGATTCCCGGCATGGCTTCTTGTGGAACCATTCCGTGTTTCTGGTAGCATGCGATGATGTCGCTGAAGCTTCCGCCCGGAGAGAAAGAGGCATCGCCGTGGTAGCGTACATAGTTTTCTCCGCGTTCCTGCATGGTTTTGTGGACAACGAACATTTCAGACAGGTCGAATTCTCCCTTTCCTAAACGCAACAGTTCCGATTCAAGGAAACCGAGTGAAGAGAATGACCAGCATGTGCTCGACTGGTTTTGGTTTTTGATGGAAGTAATCGGGCTTTCCTTCACGGTTGTGAAGATGAATCCTTCTTCTGCTTTGTTCTTTTTAGGACTTTTTGCATATACATTGCTGAAGCAAAGACCTAACGCTGCTAGGGCAATCAGTTTGTTCATGTGTGTTAAGTTTTAAAGTTTATGAATTTTTAAGTTTTTAAGTTTTTCTGTTCATGAGTTTTTCATTTATCATTCCTCATTCATGATGGCTTCCACCTCTTCAATGGTAATCGGAATCCGTTTGTCACCGGTAAATCGAGAGCCATTAGCGGTAATCAGAATATCATCTTCCAGTCGGATGCCTCCGAAATCTTTGAATTTCTCAATGGCATCGAAGTTAAGGAAGTCGGTGTGTAGTTTTTCTGCTTTCCATTTATCAATGAGGGCAGGGATAAAATAGCATCCGGGCTCATCGGTGATGACGAAACCTTCCTGCAGGCGGCGTCCCATACGCAAGGAAGCCAGACCAAACTGGGTAGAAGGTTGTACCTCATCGTCGTAACCTACGTAGCATTGACCTAAGTCTTCCATGTCGTGTACATCCAGTCCCATCATATGTCCTAATCCGTGGGGGAGGAACAAGGCATGTGCACCGGCAGCTACGGCTGCTTCCACGTCGCCCTTCATCAATCCCAAATCTTTCAGTCCCTGTGCCAGCACCTTACATACTTCAAGGTGAACCGATTTATAAGTAATACCGGGACGCGCCAGTTCAAGTGCCTTATCGTGACAAGCCAGTACGATGCTGTATACATCGTGTTGGCGTGAAGTGAACTTACCTCCAACCGGAACGGTACGTGTATGGTCAGAGCAATAATAGTTCATCAGTTCAGCACCGGCATCGGTCAACATCAGGCGACCTGCTTCTAGCGTATGACTATGGTCATGGTTATGGAGCGTCTGTCCGTTCTGGGTAAGGATGGTTGCAAAGGAAACCATGCGTCCGTAGGAAGAAGCAATTCCGTCAAGTACCCCGGCAATGTACTGCTCGGATACCCCCGGTTTACAGAGGCGCATGGCAGCGGTATGCATTTCATATCCCACATTGCAAGCCTTGTCGATTTCAGCAATTTCACAGGCCTCTTTTACCGAGCGCAGAGAAACCACGGCTTTAATCAATTCCAGTGATGCATGTTTTTGGGTCAGTGATGCCCGGATACCGGTCAGTTCTTCCAGCAGCAACATATTATCGTAGCGATAGGGCGGCAGGAAGTGGATCTGCTGGCGTTGTGAAATAGCTTTTCTCACCACTTCTTTCAGTTTGGCAAACGGAAGACTTTTCTTTACGCCTACTTGCTCTGCCAGTTCTTGCATGGAAGGCTGAGGTCCCATCCAGATGATGTCGTCCATGTCTACATCATCGCCAAACAGGTATTCCTCTCCGTTATCGATGTCAATAATACCGGCAAATCCGGGATGAGAATGTCCGAAGAAATAGACAAACGAACTGTCTTGGCGGAATTTATATGTATTGTCCGGATAGTTTGCCGGAGCTTCATTATTCCCTAAAATAAGGATGATGCCGCTGCTCATTTTTGTGCGTAAGGCTTTACGGCGGTTTTGATAGATTACCGAGTCAAACATACTTATTTCATTTTAATGTCATAAATTACTTTTTTGTAGTGCAAATGTAACAAATAAAATAGAAGTTTGCTACATTTGTCGTAAAAAATATATATTTGCAGGTAAGTATAAGTTTGTAGTTTGTAAGTTTTTAGTTTTTAAGTTTTCAAGTTCAATAACTCGTCAATCCAAGAACTTAAGAACTCATCAACTCAAGAACTTAGGAACTCAAAAACTTAAAAACTATAATCAAAAGCGTATGGAAGTAGATTTTGGAAAAATGGGGCTTGTACTCGAAGGCGGTGGAATGCGCGGTGTGTTTACTTGTGGTGTACTTGATTACATGATGGATCATCATATAGAGTTTCCTTATGCTGTGGGAGTTTCGGCAGGAGCTTGTAACGGACTTTCCTATATGTCGCGGCAGAGAGGGCGAGCGAAATACAGCAACATAGATTTGCTCGATAAATATCATTATATCGGTTTGAAGTATTTATGGTATCAGCACAGCATTCTCGACCAGCATCTGCTGTATGATTTGTTTCCCAAAGAGATTCTTCCTTACGATTATAAGACTTATTTTGAAAACCCCACTCGTTTTGAAATGGTGACAACCAACTGTGTAACGGGGCGGGCTTGCTACTTGGAAGATAAGGATGACCCGGTGCGTCTGCTTGCCATTGCAAAGGCTTCCAGCAGTTTGCCGTATGTTTGTCCGATAACTTATGTGGATGGCATCCCCATGCTGGATGGTGGAATTGTTGACTCCATTCCGGTGATGCGTGCACTTGGGCAGGGATATGAGCAGAATGTTGTAGTGCTTACCCGTAACCGGGGCTATCGCAAGCAAGAGAAAGATATCCGTGTGCCGAGTTTTGTTTATCACCGTTATCCGCGTTTGCGTTTGGTGTTGAGTAAACGTTGCGAAGTGTATAATAAGCAATTGGAGATGATAGAGCGGATGGAAGATGAGGGGCGTGTCTTGGTGATTCGTCCGGAACAGAAGGTTGTGGTAAACCGGATAGAACGCGATACCAAGAAGTTGACAGCACTTTATGAGGAGGGGTATAGATGTGCTGGAAAAGTATTGGGTGGGTTTTTAAGCTCTTGAGTTCTTAAGTTTTTGGGGTCTTAGCTTTTGGGGTTTTAAGAAGACGAGGTGACAAGGTAGGCATGGCTTTTCAGAGCCTTGTCACTTTGTCACCTCGTTGCCTTTATCGTAGCATTACTCTTTATCTTTCAGGGCAGAGAAAATCAGACCTTCCAGTTCCTCCGCTAATTCCGGATTATCTTGGATGCATTGTTTTGCCGCATCACGACCCTGACCTAATTTGGTATCATTATAGCTGTACCATGAACCGCTTTTCTTAATGATACCCAGTTCAGACCCCAAGTCAATGATTTCTCCGCTGCGTGAGATACCTTCACCAAACATGATGTCGAATTCAGCTTTGCGGAACGGAGGAGCCACTTTGTTTTTCACTACTTTTACGCGAACCTGATTGCCGATAACCTCTTCACCGTCTTTCAGCTGAGTGGCACGACGGATGTCGAGGCGTACTGATGCGTAGAACTTCAGCGCATTACCCCCGGTTGTAGTTTCCGGATTACCGAACATCACGCCAATCTTTTCACGCAACTGGTTGATGAAAATACAAGTGGTATTGGTCTTGCTGATGGTTGAGGTCAGTTTACGCAAAGCCTGCGACATGAGGCGGGCTTGGAGTCCCACACGGTTGTCACCCATATCTCCTTCGATTTCAGCTTTCGGAGTCAAGGCAGCTACAGAGTCGATAACAATGATATCGATAGCCGATGAGCGAATCAGCTGTTCGGCAATTTCGAGAGCCTGTTCACCATTGTCAGGCTGTGAAATCCACAGATTATCAATATCAACCCCTAATTTGGCTGCATAAAAGCGGTCGAACGCATGCTCGGCATCAATGAAGGCAGCAATACCCCCGTTTTTTTGTGCTTCTGCAATTGCATGGATTGCCAAGGTTGTTTTACCAGAAGATTCCGGACCGTAAATTTCAATGATACGTCCTTTCGGGTAACCGCCTACACCTAATGCTGCATTCAGTGCGATAGAGCCGGTAGGGATGACCTCTACCTCCTGTACCTGGTCATTGCCCATTCTCATGATAGATCCTTTACCGAAGCTTTTCTCGATTTTATCCATTGCAGCTTGCAGGGCTTTCAGCTTTTCGCTGTTATTGGGTTTTGAAGCAGTGCCTTCCACACCTTCTTCAAATTCTAATTCGTCTTTCTTTGCCATTATTGTATGTATTAAGTTTCTGAGTTTTTTAGTTCATGAGATGGAAGAACAAATCAGCAGCAAGCAACGTGCTAATTTATTCACCTAATATTTGAGCAGCGTGCTCCTTGGTCTTAATCTGTTTAGGAAGCAAAATCCGCTCAATTACCCCTTCTTCGTTGATGATAAAAGTAGTACGGAATGTGCCCATATATTTACGTCCGTACATACTCTTTTCTCCCCATACGCCAAACTCCTGTACCAGTTTAAAATCGGTATCAGCAATCAGGGTAAACGGAAGCTGGTTTTTCTCGATGAATTTCAAGTGTGATTTCGCATCGTTGATGCTCACACCAATCACTTCATAACCGGCTTCGCGGAGGGCCGTATAATGGTCGCGCAAATTACAAGCCTGTGCAGTACATCCCGATGTCATATCTTTAGGATAGAAGTAAAGCACTACTTTCTTACCTTTATAGTTACTTAAGCGGATTTCCTCTCCTTTTTCATTCAGTCCCAGTATTTCAGGGGCTTTATCTCCTACATTCATTAGATGGAAATTTTGATTAGTATGTTGATGATGTAGCTTCTTTAGTAAACAAGGTGACAAGGTATAAATAGGCCCCTTCCATGAAAACGATGTGTTAATCATATCAGAGTCTTATTCCCCTGTCACCTTGTTTCTTTCAAGAAAACCTTGTATTATGATGAGAAATTACAGTTCAAGATCCCCGTCGAACACCTCGTGCCAGGGAAGACCGTTTTTGTTCAGTTCTTCCATGAACGGATCCGGATCAAATTCTTCCACGTTCCATACACCCGGACGTTTCCATAATCCCTTCAAGAACATCATGGCACCAATCATGGCAGGAACCCCGGTGGTATAGCTTACGCCCTGCATTCCGGTTTCCTGATAAGCAGCCTGGTGTGAGCAGTTGTTATATACATAATAGGTATGTTCTTTTCCGTCTTTGATACCGCGGATACGGCAACCGATAGAAGTTTCACCTTCATAGTTTTCGCCCAAGTCTTGCGGGTTCGGAAGTACCGCCTTCAAGAACTGCAGCGGAACAATTTCCATTCCGTTATAGTTGATGGGTTCGATGCTTGCCATACCGATGTTCTGAATCACACGCAAGTGAGTAAGATACTCCTGTCCGAAAGTCATCCAGAAGCGTGCACGCTTGATGGTCGGGAAGTTCTTAACCAGCGATTCCAGCTCTTCGTGATACAACAGATAAGAATCACGAGGTCCCACGTTAGGATAAGTTAAATCTTTATGGAATTCCAGCGGCTGAGTAGTCACCCATTTTCCATCTTCATAATAACGTCCGTTTTGCGTAATCTCTCGGATGTTGATTTCCGGATTAAAGTTAGTAGCAAAAGCTTTATGATGGTTTCCTGCGTTGCAGTCTACGATGTCTAAGTAATGGATTTCATCAAAATGATGTTTAGCAGCATAAGCAGTATAGACACCACTTACTCCCGGGTCAAATCCACAACCCAAAATAGCTGTCAGTCCAGCCTCTTCAAAGCGTTGTTTGTAAGCCCATTGCCAGCTGTATTCGAAGTGAGCTTCATCTTTCGGCTCATAGTTGGCAGTGTCCAGATAGTTGACTCCAGCCTTCAAGCAAGCCTCCATAATCGTCAAGTCTTGATAGGGAAGAGCTACATTGATAACAATTTCAGGCTTAAAGCTATTGAATAAAGCCACCAGTTCATCTACATTGTCTGCATCTACCTTCGCAGTTTGGATGTTAGGGTTGCCTATTGCTTTAACAATAGCATCGCATTTCGACTGGGTACGGCTCGCAATCATTACTTCCGTAAATACTTCAGGATGTTGGGCCACTTTGTGTGCAACAACGGTTCCTACACCGCCTGCACCGATGATTAATACTTTACTCATTTATTCTTTGAACTTTTTTTTAAAAACGGCAAACGTTTACCGTGCTATGAGCGCAAAGATAAGAAATAATTCCATATTCCATGCAGTATTCGGAATATATCCGTATTTTTGTATTAGTTCTTTAGTAACTTACAAACTCAAAAACTTACATACTGAAGAACTAATCAACCCAAAAACTTAAAAATAAGCATATGAGAAAGATTTTTATGAGCATTGCGGCTATGGGATTTGCCGTATTTATGGGAAGTTGTGGTACCGGTTCTAAAACAGCGAATGTGAATCTGGCCGGTGAATGGAACATCGTTGATGTGAATGGAGAAGCAGTATCGGCTGACGCTAAGCCTTTCCTGGGACTGGATATGGCTGGAAAACGTCTGTATGGTAATGCAGGTTGTAACCGCGTGATGGGAGTTGTAGAATACGATTCTGTACAGCCGGGTAAAATCCGTTTCACTTCTGTAGGTGCTACTCGCATGATGTGTCCGGAAATGGAAACCGAAGGAAAAGTATTGGCTGCATTAGATAAAATTGCAGGTTATTCAGGTACAGAAGACAAACTGGTATTGGTAGACGCTGAAGGCAATAACGTGATGACTATGGCTAAGCGTAAAGCAGCTGAAGTTTCATTGAACTCGCTGGAAGGGGAATGGACGCTGGTTTCTGTAGGAGGTGAAACGCTTGGCGAAATGGAAAATACTCCGTTCCTGGCTTTCAATGTAGCCGAGAAGCGTGTACACGGTAATGCCGGATGTAACACAGTAAACGGCAACTTGGTACAGGAAGAAGGAAATCCGGCTTCTTTGAAATTTGATCAGATGATTTCTACCATGATGTCTTGCCCGAATATGGATACAGAAGGTAAAATCATGGAAGCATTGGGTAAGGTTCGCAGCTTTGCTATTGATGCAGATGGCAACCTTTCTTTGCTGGATGAAAACGGTCAGGAAGTGGCTAGCCTGGAAAAGAAATAAGAAAGGCCTAAAAACTTGCAACTTCATTAGCAGGTTCACTAAAAAAACGTCAAAGCGTTTCAATCGAAACGCTTTGACGTTTTTTTTATTCGCTTAGGCGAATGAGGTGAGACGCTTATTCGTCTTTTTTCGATTCCTCTACAATTTCTTCGGGAACCTTTTCACAGCGGACAAACTTACGCACATCTTCTGCATCTTCAGTTGCAGTCCAAGTCATTTCTCCGCTTGGCAGCAGATTGGTTACGATATACTCGTTTGCCCATTTACCCTGTCCGAAGTTATATTCTCCACTGATAACCGAACCCAGATAAGGGTCGTTTTTCAATTTAAATTCTCCGGTGAATAATTCGGCATACATGCTGTTCAGGTTACCGTAAATCTCAAAAGTCTGCTCTTTCCGGTTGAACACGATGTATGAGTACAGTTCTTCGGGCAGAGCTTCTCCGTTATTCCATTCCGTCATTTGCCATACACCGTCTAAGTTGGCAGAAGTGACCGGAAGGGTAGGGATGATTTCTTCCTCATCGTCGCAAGAAGCAAAGCAGCAGACGAAGATAAGAATCGCCATTAATTTGAATATATTCTTCATATTTTTTTATCAGTTTATTTTTTTTGTTCGTTTTAAAAACATACTTCCACATGAATGGTACGGTCGGAAGGTTTGCCTTTTACTCCATCCAGAATCACAGAAAAGTGGAGGCTTTCCTGGGTTTCTTTCGGGAACTTGTCGGGATGCAGGGTAATGACCAAATCGGCTTCTTCACCGGGAGGGATAACCTCCGGTTCCGTCCGCAGGGTGGCGAAGTGGGGAATCAGCAGGGCAGTAATCCGCAGCGGCTCTTTGCTGCTGTTGCCGCAAAGAATGCGTGCTTCCGGTTCCATTCCTTTACTCACACCGGTAAACTTCACCTTATTCTGCTTCAGTCGTAATGCGCCCATGCTGTAACGGAAACGCGCCCATTCATCCGCACCCGGCACTACGTTTCCGGTCAGTGTCAGTCGGGCTGCCGGATGTTTGTCTGAAACCGACAAGTAAACAAACGCATCCGCATCAATGGTACCCGGATGATTCTTGGCTGTATAAGTCAGCCGTACCTCGCAGGTATCTCCCGGTTGCAGTTCCCGCCGGCTGAGCTGAGCCGCTGTGCACCCGCAAGTGGTATGGATGCGCTGGATGCATATCGGTTGTGAACTGACGTTCTTTCCCACAAAGCGGCAGGTCACCGGAGCATCGTCTTCAGTCAGCGTACCCAAGTCTTTCCGGACTTCGGCAAACCGAATCAGCTGGCTGCCATGGGCAAGCAGTGAAGGATGCACTGCATCATAGGCACCAGGCGCACCGCTTGGCTGTGCCAGAGCTGGCACAGCCAAGGCGATTCCCGCCCCTATGATAAAAGCTTTTACCTTTTGAACCTTATTCATGTCTCAGTATGATTTTACATCCAACCGTGGTCGCCGGCTTTCTTGCTCACCGTAACCATGACTGTTTGCGATTGACCTTCTGCTGTCTTCACGGTAAGTCGGGTAGTTCCTGCCTTCACACCCGTAACAGTCAGTACACTGCCAGCTACTTCAGCCGTAGCGATAGCGGCATCTTCCACTTCGCAGGTGAATGCAGTTCCTTCAAAATACAGTTTCAGCTCTTTCTGGTCCTTGCTTCCCGCAGCCAGATAGATGTTCGGAAGTTTCATGTCGTAGCTGTTGTTGGTGTCATCGATGAAGTCGAGCAACATCTTCGCGTCAATCATTCCGCTACCCATTTTACCGATGTACTGTGACAACGGCACTGTTTCAGCCGAAGCAGCACCTACCACGTGATTGCGGTAATAGGTTTTCTTCTTGCCACCTCCGTAAAGATGATCCAGCGGTTTCACAGCTTGCTTCATCAGAGCTACGAAGTCGTTCGCCTTGAAGTGACGGCGCTGTTGAGCAGCGTAAGAGAGTCCCAAAGCAGCCACTCCCGATACGTGCGGACAAGCCATAGATGTTCCGTCCATGTAACCGTAAGCCGGCTGACCATTCTTAATCAAGGTAGAAAGGATAGAGCCCTGTGCTTCGTTAGTCTCATTTTCCTGCCACATATCTTTATCGTTTTCACCGATTTTGCCATAATACTCAAAGTCACCGCCCGGTGCGCAGAGCGTTACTTCTGTTCCATAGTTGGTATACGAAGAAGGAGTAAAGTCGGCAGCCGTAGCACTTACACATACCACTTTCGAGTAAGCGGCAGGGAATGCCGGGATACCGGCATATTCATTTCCGGCAGCAAAGATAGCCACACCGCCGTCGATGATTCCGTTCGGAGAACCAGCGTTATGGATGAAGTAATCGATGGCTTCTTTTTCAAGCGGATAGATTTCTGCCCATTCTTTTTCGGTAGCAGGTCCCGGTTGGTATCCTTCAATTAAGCTTGCATCGGCAGAGTTCAAACCCCAGCTGCACTGAAGAATTACGGCACCGTTATCGGCAGCATACTTGATGGCGCGTGCTTCACCGGTCAGCGATACACCGTATTGTCCGGAGAATACCTGACACGACATGATTTTCACCCCGCTGTTTGGATTTCCGTTTCCTCCGGCAATTCCGCTTACACCCTTGCCGTTACCGTTTACCGCAGCAATGGTTCCTGCCACGTGGGTACCGTGACCTGAATCGTTGAGGTCGCTCCAGCTGATGAGGCCGGTATTGTTTACAAAGTTATATCCGTGAACGTCGTCTTTGTAACCGTTTCCGTCGGCATCTTTGCCGGCTCCTTGTACTTCACCTTCGTTCACCCAGATGTTGTCCACCAAGTCAGGGTGCGTGTTCATCACTCCTTCGTCGAGCACTGCCACGATGATGGAAGGGTCGCCGGTACATTTCTGCCAAGCTTCCACTACGTTCACGTCACAGCCTTGGATGGCTTCAGCCTGATTGGCGTTCTTGTTTTCAAAGCTGGGGTAGTTACCTGTATTGAAGTAATGCCACTGACAGTCGAAGCCGGGGTCTGCGGTAAACGGAAGGTTTACGTTGGCAGCTCGTGAAGCACGGCTGGCTATGGCCGGTTCGTTGAAATACACGCGTTTCTTGTTGTTATACGCACGTTTGATGTGACCGTTAGCCTGCACTTTTGAAATCTCGCCCAACTTCTTCAAGTCTTGCGCGGCTTTCTTCAAGTCGGTATTCTCGTCAAATTTCACCAAGTACCACAAGTGCAGTCCCGCTTCACGGGTGCGTTCTTCGTTCTTGGCATCTACCGGGAATACACGCTCAAAGTGATAACCTCCCAAGATTGTCAGTACCTCATCGGTAGAAGGAATGCCCGAACGGGTAGCAGGGCCTCCCGCACGGGAAGCGCGTGCCAGAGCCTGATCCAGAATTTCGGTCATCTCCGGCTTGAATTTAATCAGCAGTTCGCCCGATGTGGCATCCGAAGGAATCACCACTTCCGTCTGTTCGTCGGTGGGAACAGAAGGAGTTTCAAACTGTTCATCGGAACAGGCTGAAAATACTCCGGCGAATAGGGCTGCATATAGAAATCTTTTTTTCATTCTTTCTTTATTCTTTTTATTTGAGTTTCTTTTTCAGTTGAAAAGGTTTCAGTGGACCAGTTGACAAGATTTTGAAAATCTTTGCTTTTAGAACCTCGTCAACTGGTTACCTTGTTGCCTCGTCAGCTTATCTTATCTTCTGTAAGGAATAGAGATGGTTTCTTCCTCCTGATCTCCCGTGCTTGCCACGTAGAGACTATAATACATCGGATAAGCCGCATCTTCATCTTTCGGTTTTGCTCCGTAGTAATAAGAGAAGTTGTAGTTATCGGCATCGATGTTGCTGAAACCTACCGGTTCACCATCCGAGTTCTTACCCTTTTCCTGCTGATTGAAGATCAAGGCAGTCGGTCTCCATTCAACGAAGTGTGGGTGGAACAGAATCCAGTTGGGCAACTCACCGGTGAAGAAGTTCAAGTTCAATGAGAAGGCACGGGCACGCGGTAATACACGCAATACTTCAGTACCTTTCACTGTGGCACCTTCAATCGGTGTGCCGTCTGCATTTTTACGAGTAACTTCTTTTTTCTCATCTAATAACCATCTACAAGTATCACCTACCAGTTTGGTTAAGTAATCTTTCTTGTCTTCCGAGAAGTCAGCTTCTGTATAGTGAAGCGGTTTATTAGCAGCATTCAAAGCTATTTTCATCTGCTCATCGGTAGGCAGTGTACCTTCCATGAAGCAGTACGATAGTTCCAATGCTTCCAGTTCTTCCCATGTGAGCAGTTGCAAGAAAGCATTGGTTTCTTTCGGGTCGTCAGGACCACTTCCATGCATCTTGAAGTGCAGACCGAGCGGATAGCCGTTATACTGATAGTTATCTTTTGAAGATGCTTCCAAGTCGGTAATCACATCGTTTCTGCGCTGTCCGTACAGATGCAATTTGCGCATCTTCGGGAAGTTTGTTTTGTTGATGGTTTGAGTCAGTTTATCAAGACTGGTAAAGCAGTTAAAGCTTAAGTCGAGCACTTCGAGGTTCTTTAAGTTCTTGAAGTTGTTCGGCAGTTCCTGCAAGCCATACGCTTTTACGGTTAGGCTCTTCAAATACTCAAGGTTGCAGAGCTCATCACACATCTTCACGTTGCGAATCTGGCTGTTGTCGTTGCTGGCGATAGAGAACGATTCCAAATATTTCAGGTAACGCACTTCACGCGGCAATACATCGCCGTCGGCAATGTTCACCATGCTGAAAGCTACCGAGCGCACACGTCCCACAGCTCCTTCAGGTGCATCGTCATCGGTTTCTTCCCAAAGAGTAACTCCTGTCCAGTTACGCATGTTCTCGCTGGTTTCAATGGGATACATGCTTCGTACCTTTTCATTGATCAGCACGATGGCAAGCGAGTCGCCGGCACGGTTGTCTTCAATCTTCATGGCAGCTTTCTGCTTCACGGTCAGGATAACGTGGTCGATGTTTTCCCCCTTATCGTTTACCAACTGGTCTTCCGGATTTTTTGCAGCCAGATAAATCTTAGCCACACGCACCCAAGGCACGATGTTCATGTTCCAGCGGCAGTTCAGTTTTACGGTACGCGGACGAGAACCTTCATCGAGTACGATGCCGAGGTCTTTCTGGTTGGTTACTACGGTTTCTTTCAAATCTTCCAGCTTGATTTCATTCTTTCCGATTCGGCGCATCAACCATCCGGTTTTTTCTTTTTCAGCTTCTGCCATTTCCGCTTCCGTCAGTTCTACTCCGTTGGTTTCAAACTCATATTCCACCTTGTCGATGATACATTCCACATTGGCAGTGATGGTGAAATCAACGAGACGCTTGTCGTAGTCGGCTGCACTTTCCACTTCTACTACGTCTTCTTTCAGGTAAATCTGTTTGCCATAACCTAACTGCGTAATGGTTACAGTCTGGCTTTTACCGCTTGTCGTGCGATACAGCAAGTCGGTTGAGCGACTTTGGTATTCCAGTGTAGCATCGATGTTTACCTTGCTTTCCATTGAGCCGTTTCCGTTCGCCGGAGAAACCATCACCCAAGGAGCTGCCACCTGAGCCACCCAGCTGTCGGGAGTCGTCACCTCAATCAGTTCCGAGCCTCCTTCCGGTCCCACTGCAATTTCAGTCTTGTCCACAGCAATTTCACCGGGACCGACTGGCTCGTCGTCATCGCTGCACGCGGTGAAAAGACCGGTGCAGAGAATCAGACTCCATGTGAGTTTATTCATATATTTCATTGTCAATTTATTCATGGGTTATTAATGTTCAATTCCTAACGCATCACATCCGCGGATATCCTGAGTCTTATCGTAGAACAGACGTACCAGGTTTTGTTCGAGGTACGGGCAGATGCTGGTCACATCGATTGAGATGTTCGGGTTATCTGCAATGTCGAGGATATACAGACGCGGAGTCAGTGTCTCGTCTACCTTACGGATGTCGTTCGAACCAATCTGCAGCTGAGTCAGGCTGGGGCACAAGGTAATGCCGGTAGGCCATTTACGCAGCGTACGGTTTCCTTTCGCGTCACGCTGGTGACGGATACCGATGGCACGCAGGTTGGCACTGTTCAGCGGTTCGGGCGGAACCTCAGTGAAGCAGTTGTAGCTCAAGTCCATATTGGTGAGGTAGGGGAGCGTGGTTGAGCGGAAATCATCCGACAGCTTGGTCAGTTTGTTGAAACGCAAGTCGATGATACCCAGCAGGTACGCTTTCTTACCCTTGATAGAACCTTCCGGAATCTCAGTCAACAGGTTGTTGCTCATATCCAGCGTGCTGATAGGAGAACCGGAAGTGAAGAGCTCTTTCGGGAAAGTAGTGAACTTGTTATACGACAAGGTTACGCTTGCGGCGTTAATACCTTTGAAATTTTCCGGATCTTCTACACCGTCGATTTCATTGTTCGAGAAGTTCACACCGCCCATAACGAATACCGATTTGGCATCGAAGATATTCGGAATCTTCGTCAGCTTGTTATTAGCAAATCCCAGAGTCTCCACTTCTTCGGTAAATCCGCAGAAATTAGCCGGGATTTCTGTGATTTCATTGTTGTCGAGATACAAAGAACTCAGACGAACGTGTGAACCAAACGGATGCAGTTTCTTCACGTTGTTATGCGTCAAGTCGAGCAAGCCCAACTTAACCATATTCTTCAATGCATCTTTTTCGGGCAGTTCTTCCAGGTTGTTATACCCCATGTAGAGAATCTGGATTTTCTTACCTACCTCTTCTGAAGCCAGTCTCGTAAAGTCTTCATGGAGCTGTTGTGCGCTGATACCTCTGTTGCAGGCAATGTTGAAAGCCTGCAGTTCCGGCAAGTTGTAATAGAATTCTGGAATCTGAGTCAGCATCGGGCAGTTATACAGCTCGATATCGGTCAGTGCTGTCATCTTGCTCCATGCATCTTCAGTAAATTCTTCCGAATACACTTTATACGGAGAGTCAGCCTTGTCGGCATCGGTAAACGCTGTGGCAATTCGGTCATATTTCACCGGTGCATTACCGATGTAGAACTGCTGCAACTTTGTCAGGCGGTAGATAGCCTTTGAAACGCCTTCAATCTTGCTAGTCATCACACCGATTTGAGTATCTTTCAGCGTGATGCGGCTGTTCTTGTTGATTCGTTTCTGGCTCGGGTCACTGTTGACGCTGTTCACAATCATTTCCGACATATCGGCACGCGGGTCGTATTTCAAGAAATGCTTCTCATAGTGATAACGCATGTTCTTCTTCTGCTGTTCATTCAGTCCGTTCTTGAAGTCGGATTCCTGATACATATGACCACCTACTTTTTCGTCGTGTGAACCGAGGTTCAACACTTCCAGTTCAGTGAGCTGACCGATGGCATCGGGCAAGAATCCCTTTGCACCGAATCCAGCCAAAACCAGACCCACCACGCGTCCCTGGTTATTCAAGGTAACGCCCGGCTGATCGCCCCACATATCCAACTCCTTGTTAAAGTTCCAGTTGGTTCCGTGAGCTGCCGCATCGCCATAGAAGCTCCAGTTCTTTCCGTCCATCGCTTCCCAGATTTCCTTCAAAGCCAGATAGTCTTTGATATACTCAAAGGTTTCCGACAATTTGATAGGCACGTTGGCTTCAATATTGGTCGTATTGTCGCTGATGACAAAAGCCTTACCTTCTACCGGCTGTGTTTCAAGAGCTGTTTCCACGCTACCGTTCTTTGAGTAGGTGGTATACGAAGTTACCCGGTAGTTACCGGCAGGCAACCATACGGTGGTGTCACACTGAGCGGTACCAATCTTCTTATACTGGTCGTCAGTATCCTGCAAGTCTTCCGGCTTTTCATATTCGTCCGGTCCCAAGAACTCTTCCTTATACTTCACTTTCAGTTTCTTGAACGTCCTGGATTCGTTGGTAAAGGTGTTGGTTACAGTTACATCCACCAGACGGATGGTGCTGAACAGATAAGCTCCTGCCGCACGGCTGAGTCCGGTCTTTTCCAGTTTAAACTGAACCATACCGCGTTTGGCTGTTTCGATGGCAAGCGGTTTCACTTCCAGTCCGCCGCTCACTACGTTAAACGTATTGCTCTCAGTAGCCGAACCGGCAAGAATCTGCTGGTCGAGTTTGTTATACAGATAATAACCGATGATGGTATACGTACCGGTAGTAAGCTGCAGTTTGTCGCTTCGCAAGCCAAACTCTGCATTTTCCGCATTGTAAGAATGTAGCGGCAAGGTCTGTGAAACCTGTGTGCCGTTATATTCCAAAATCACTTTAATCTTCTTGGCATCGTAGAGCGAGTCCAACTGGTCGTTGGCAGCGGCTCGGCTGGCTACTTCTGCCCCGAACGATGCGCTTTTGTAGAGCTTGAACTGTACGTAGCCGTACTCGCTCTGCAAGGCGTTTTCATCATCGTCCGAACATCCCGGCATCACGATGCTCAGCAGTCCGAGCAACAGTGGCAGGAGGAACAGGTTATGTAATTTCTTTATATTCATTGATTAATGAGTTTATTTTTTGAGAGTAACTACAAGTATTTTCTTAATAGCATCGCCTGAGTCCATGAACATAATTGGGAAATCTTCACTAAACTCACTCTTTATCGTAATGGTAGCAGATTGTCCCCATTCCATACCTTCAACAACGATTGCAGGGTTCTCCATCATAGCACCACATTTCCAATCTGTACCAAACATACCCAGTAAAGGATCCACATCGTATGATTTGCCTACTTCTGCTTCAAAAGTTTGAACAGCTACATTAAACTCATCAAACATTGGATCAGTATATTTAGTTAGCTCTATTTCATTATTTGTAGATGTCTCTTCATCCCACCAAGTTACTTTAAATTCAGGACCGCTGGTATCTTCGATGACTTCTTGTGTAGCAATCATCAGCAAGAATCTATCGTATTCAATTTTCAACTCACCTGCTTCATCAAATGCGTTTCCAATAACGTCATCTTTGATTTCTTCGTATTTAGCAAAAGGAACTGCTAAAATATATGCTGTTCTGGGTTGGTCATTTGGTAATTCATCTGCAGTAAGATTGATTTTGCACTTATCGTGGATAGCATAATGCATCCATCCATATTCATCCATCACTTCATGCTGCTTGCTGTCATTGAGCTTATACTCGTCAATCATGACAATCTTGAAGTCATCGTTTTTAGCTTTCAGCGTGAAAGATACATGCTTGTTATAGCTTGTACCGCTACCGCCAGCAACACCTGCACCGTTGGTGAAGGTCTTTCCATCTTCAGAAATAGTCCAAGACCATCTGTTGGCAGTAGGACCGTCAACAATATCCATATCTTCAGCTGACATACCACCGAACACTAACGGAATCTGCTTTTCGCTCTTACCGTCTTCCGAAGCAAAAGTAAGCGTATATTTCTGGTCGGCAGTAACCGGGTATTTTTCCATGTTACCATCTTGGATGATTTCCAATCCACCGGTAACTTCCTTGTTGATACCCCCTACCAATGCATCACCTTCCAGTTTTACCCAGCTCGGTTTGTTGGTAACAGCAAAACGGTAGTTCGCTTTCACTTTAAAGCGTTTGAAGTCGTTATAGCCCACTTCCAGTTCAGTAATCGGGTTGCCTTCTTCATCGAAAAGCTGCAAGTCGTAGCCCTGTGCTTCACGGCGAACTTCACCGATCACCACTTTTTCGCCACCCATGGTCAATTCCAGTTTAGCTACACTGGTTTCGTGAGCCGGAGCGTCGCCGGTCATTTTCACGGTCACTGTCTGCTTGCCCGGAGTACCAGACAAAACGAAGCTTTCCACTTCATCTTTTACAAATACACACCAGATAGCCGATGAAGACAAACTCCAGTTGGTGTTCGCCTCGAAAGAAAACTCCTGCGAACCGCCGGCAGCCAAGTTGATTTCCTGCTTTTCAGGGAATATAGGGGCAGTGCCTACGTTGTCATCATCGTCATCACATGCTGTAAAACCACATGCCATTACGAGGCTCATCAGCACCAGCCAGTTTTTGAATAATAGTTTTTTCATATTGTTCGTTGTTTCTTATATACGTTTAAAAACCTTGATCTTTTAGTTCTTCTGCTTCTGCATCGCTGATCCATTCCAGCAGATGGGCATAGCTTCCTACGGTTCCGAAGAGCGAGCCGTCTTTATTATATACACTCAGTGTGACATACTGCATTACGAAGTTTTCGCAGCTGCTGTAGTATGAAGTATAGACCTTAGGCTGGCTTACCTGAAGTTTGCCGTCACCATAGATGGTTCCGAATGCTTCGCCGGTAGTGGTCAGTGTCTGTTCGTCCATTTCCACCTTCGGCTCCATGATGTTCTTGCGGCTGAAGCGCAGTTTCACATCGAATCCGTCGTAATACAGATTTTTCAGAATTACCGTATTTTCTTCTTCCGGATCGAGCTCGGTTTCAATCAAGCGTTTCTTGATGTTCGGAATATATTCGGCGAAGTAGGTAGAAGTTACCATACAGTATCCGGTAAAGTTGTTGATGTCGAACGGACAAGATTTCTGCAATACCACCTTGGCTTCATCGCCATAGAGGCTCCATTTTTCTTCTTCCGGAATCACCAGACGCAAGGCAAATCCCAGTGAATCGCCGATACCGATATTATCGTACACCCCTTCTACATTGACCGATGCACTCATTTCACCCGCCTTGATGGTTACAGTATTTGAGAGCAGGCTGTAATGTTTGCCCTCGATGGCATTACTTTCCTTATCAATGATTTCCACACCGAAGGTACGGTCATAATCGGCTTTTTCGGTAGCCGATACCGGTACTTGAAACACCTCATTGCTCTCTTGTACGGGATAGTAATAAATCGTATCGGAAAACATCAGATAATTTTTGCCGGAGTATGCCGGTCTGTCCTGCTCGCAGCTGAACAGTGCGATAGCCGCTACTGCCACTGCCATACATTGCATTATTCGCTTTTTCATTATCAGTCTGTTTTTTTATTTGTTACTCTCATTAGGTTCAATTTCCGATCCGGGTGCTTCCAACTCGTGCTGCGGGATAGGCCATACAAACAACGGATCGTCTTTTTCTACTTTCAGGCGGTTGCCGGTATCGAGCGTCTGTTCCTGCGGCTTACGTTCGAAACCTTTGTGCCAGCGTTTCAAGTCTTGCAGACGGAAGCCCTCCATATAGAGTTCCTTTACACGTTCCTGCTCGATAACTTCCATTGCGTTCTGCTTGCTCATAGAAGTACCGCCACCGTAAGTTTCGTAACGGGCTGTACGCAGGGTAGTGATGTCGTTTCCGGCTTCGTTGAATTTCTCTTTCTGTACATAAGCTTCTGCACGGATGAGGTATTGTTCAGACAAGCGGAATACTTTCGGCATAGATACATGGAATACATTATATTGCTGGAATGTTTCGTTACCGAAGTACTTGATGAGCAACGGCCATTGCAATGCGTGGCTGTAGCCGGTGAGCATGGTCTTGAAGATAGCTGGAGCACGCAGGTCGGTATTTGCATAGAGGTCGAACACCCAGTTTGCCGGAACATAGTCGGGCTTGAACGAAACGAAGTCGTAGTTGCTGAACACGGTTCCCAAGGCTCCTCCGTATGAGTTGATAGTGAATCCTACTTTCCAGATGGCTTCGGTAGAGTTGTCGCTGGTCCACATGTACTTGTAATAATTCACGCCGTTTGATACATACTGGTTTACGCTCGACAGGACATAGTAGTTGCTGTCGATTACCTTGGATGCATACTTGATGGCATCGTCCCACTTACGCATATACAAGGCAACGCGTGCACGGAGTGCATGAACTGTATATTCGTTGAAGTAGGTCGTATTAAACAGGGCACCATGAGTAGCTGGATTATAATCCTCTTCCAGCTTCAGCAGGTCGGCAGCTTTGTCAAGGTCGGACAAAACCAAGGCATACGAGTCTTTCAGTGAAGCACGCTTCATCGGTTCATCTCCCTTATAGTGCAGCGTCAAAACAACGCCCAACTCGTTGGCAGCTTCCTCATCGCTTTCATACGACTTACAGAACAGCTTAATCAGTTCCGAGTAAGCCAGTGCACGGGCAAAGTAAGCTTCACCGCAATACTGATCCAGCCTATCGAGGGCTTCATCCGGGTTTTCGGTGCTCAAAGCATTATTGCGTACGCGCTCTACGTTGTCAAGCAAAAAGTTTGCCTGATTGATAACATTGTAAAGTGCACCATATACTTTTTCTATTTCTGTATTGGTTGACTGGATGTCTTTCCAGCGCCAAATGTGACCATATATATTGGTATTACCAATCACTCCATATACGAGGTCGGTCTGGATATCCGGCAGCAAGGTAAGGTAACCCGAATAGAGTGCCGGGCTCTTGAATGCCGAGTAGATACCAATCACCAGCTGATTTACATCCTCCGGAGTGTTGATTGCCTCCTCCATGCGCATGGCATCTTCGGGATACTTGTCCAGACAAGAAGCAAAAGAGCAGGTCAGGCAAATCGACAAGAGATATAGTTTTATATTTTTAATTTTCATTTTTGTTCTTGTTTAGAATGATAATTCTGCACCAAATGTGAACTGGCGTGTTGCCGGATACTGTGCTTGATATACATTGGCTGCTACTTCCGGATCCAATCCGTTGAAACCGGTGATGGTCCATAAGTTCTGTCCCTGTATATACAGACGTGCCGAAGTAAAGAATTTGCTTTTCTTCAGTAACGACTGCGGCAAGGTATAAGCCAGACTCAGGTTTTTCAGACGCATGAATGAAGCATTTTCAAGGAAACGGTCGTCGAGCTGTGCCACTTCGCCGTAACGGGGAATGTCGGTAAGATCTCCCGGCTTTTTCCAGCGGTCGTAAAGCAGACGTCTAGACTGGTTATATACCGTATAAAGTCCGTTGCTTTCTTCAAAGAAGCGGTCGTTGTTCATCACGAATCGTTTCGCCATCCAGCTGAACTGAGCTGAAAGCTGGAAGCCTTTCCAACTGAGGGTGGTACCGAAACCTCCCATCCAAGGAGAGTCGAAAGTCTTTCCAGTCATCACTTTATCGCTTTCACGGTATTCATTGGTGATGTTTCCGTCTTTGTCATACCAAAGCGCGTCACCGTTGGCAGGGTTCACGCCGGCATAGCGGTTCAGGAAGAATTCGTGTACCGAATGACCTACCATAAACTTCACACCCGTAGTAGAGTTTACATATTCTTCTACTCCGTTATAAAGTTCAGTCAGCTTGTTCATGTTATAAGAAACATTGGCACTGACGTTCCATACGAAATCTTTGGTACGGATGATGTCGCCGTCGGCAGTGATTTCTACACCACGGTTTACCATGGCACCCACGTTTTTCCAGCGATAGCCTTCACCGGTTACGGCATATGATTCAGGTACGCTCATCAGCATGTTAGTGGTTTTCTTATGATAGAATTCCACATTTAAGTTAGCACGGTTCCAGAATCCAAGACGCACACCCACGTTGTTTGACCAGGTCTGTTCCCATCCCAGTTCTTCATTGCCGCTCTGTGCCGGATAGATACCTGCTTCGTCGTTGTAATTCGGACCTCCGGCAACCAATGCCAAATGGTCGTAGTTCGGAATTTCAGAGTTACCCGAAGTACCGGTACTCAAGGCAACCTGTGCATTGGTCAACCAGTCAATGTCTTTCAGGAAGTTTTCTTGCTTGGCATTCCACATGAAGCCCAATGACCAGAATGTACCCCAGCGGTGGTCTTTACCGAAACGAGAAGAAGCATCGGTACGTACCGAGAAGTCGGCATAATACAAATCTTTATAGTTGTATTCTCCACGGAGGAAGAACGACAGGTAGGCATAACTGCTGAATGTATCAGCCCAGCTTGATGCACGGGTACCTGCAGATACATTGGTAAGGAAGTCATTGGTCTGACCTTTTGAGTACACATCGAAACCTTCATAGCGGTAATCTACCCCTTCCTGGCCCAGCATGACATTAAACTGGTGGTCATCTTTGATGTTGAAGCGATAGTTGGCTGTTGTAGTTTCAGTAAGGCTCAGCATATCGGTGCTTCTGCGGGCAGCGGTACCCAAACCGTTATTTACCGAAAGGCTGGGGAACGACTGCATGAAAGCAGTGGTATGCGTGTAATCCACACCGAACTGAGAGCGGATAGTCAAGTTCTCAATCGGAGTGATTTCAGCATATACTGTAGAAAGTACTTTATATTTTTTATACTTCACCGGGTTCTGCTCCATGTAAAGAATCGGGTTTTCACTGGTTCCCGCCCAGCTTCCGTCTTTGATGGTAGCCAATGAACCGTCTTTCTTATACGGATTCCAGTAAGGCAGCATGAATCGGCTGGCAGAAATCGGAGTTACAATGGTGTAGCTACCGTCATCAGCCTGCTGCGTTTCTTCGTATGCACTCATGGTATTGGTACCGATTTTCAGCCAGCTGCTGGCTTTTACTTCGGCATTGGCACGCAGGTTGTAGCGGCGGAACTCAGAACTCTGAGCAATACCTTCCTGGTCATAGAAACCACCTGAAACGTAGTAGTTCAAGCGGTCGGTAGCACGGTTCACCGAGATTTCGTAGTTCTGCAGCGGTGCACGGTCATTGAACACCATATCAAGCCAGTTGATGTCGGTGCGTGAAAGCAAGTTGTAGTCTTGACCCGCATCGATACCGATTTCTTTTTCGAAAGCGATACGTTCGGGCGTGTTCATCAGTTCCCAGTTGGTACGTGCTAACTGTGAGAAACCATACTGAGCACGCAAGGTCACTTTGGCTTTGTCCATTGACAAACCACGCTTGCTGGTAATCACAACCACCCCGTTGGCAGCACGTGCACCATAAATAGAGGTAGAAGATGCATCCTTAAGCACGGAGATGCTTTCAATGTCATTCGGACTCAGGGTATTGAAGTCGGCACTTGAGATGGGCACCCCGTCTAAGATAAACAACGGAGCTGTACCCGAGTTGATTGAGTTGGTACCACGGATTTGGAATACAGCCGCTTTACTGGGTTCACCGGAGTTAGAAATGACCGTCAAGCCGGCACTTTGTCCCTGCAGGGCCTGGTCAAAACTTGGGGCAGGCACATTTTCCATCTTTTCCGACTTAACCGTCGAAACCGAACCGGCAATGGTCCCCTTTTTACGAACTCCGTAAGCAACTACTACCACTTCATCCACCATTTGTGCATCCGATTTCATCGTGATGTCCAGTTTGTGAGTCTGTGGCGTCACTACGTGCTGTTGCGATTGCATACCGATGTATGAATACACCAGAGTTGCTTTTGCAACACCTTTGATCTCAATGGAGTAGCTTCCGTCGATGTCGGTAATAACTCCATTATTAGTACCCTCCTGCATGATAGTAACACCAATCAGCGGTTCGTTCGTTTCTCCGTCAAATACTGTACCTTTGACAGAAAAATCTTGGGCGAACAGCGACTGGATTGCCATCACTGCAAGAGAGACGAACAAAAGAAATCCTCTTTTCATCTCTGTTTTTTGATTAATGATATAATTGAATTGTTAATAAAATGCGTACTTATGCGGGTAAGACCTTTGTCTTTGCGTACGATGTGTATATATATAAATAATAAATGTATGGACACACCTGTCATATATCGTCTCTGTGCTTAATGTTTCTCCAAACAGTTCGCGTTATATTGTAAAAAGTGTTATTAAAATGTTCTGCCAAAGTGACCATAAATGCATTTAGATTAATAAATTGCACAAATATACCTAATTATTTTTGTATTTTATTATTTTTTATCTAAATGGAATACTTCTGTGTTTTATGCACTTTTATTGAAAAAAGGTGGTCTGAAAAGGAATAAGTAACTATTTGTATTTGTTTCTTTTTAAATGGTAATGAATACCCTTTATTTTCTATAAATCTCTATATATAGAGCGGTTGGTTAAATAATATAAAAATACTTTGCTTTGTATATCTTTGTATGAAAACGGTATATTTATATAAAGAATATTGCCGTGAAGGTGTTTTTTTGATTTTTGGATATAGGCTTGACATGACACTTTAAAAGATAGAAGTCGGTTGGCTGAATGCTTGATGGGTTGCCTCTGATAAAGTCTGATGGAGGAAGATGATGTTTGAATATAAGATGGTGGCTGGTGTGGTTGTAGAGGAGGGGTGGTTTATGTAATAAAAAAAGCCCGAATCAAAAATATGATTCGGGCTTGCGGTGCGTACGGGACTCGAACCCGTGACCCCATGCGTGACAGGCATGTATTCTAACCAACTGAACTAACGCACCTTGTTTTTAATCCTGTTATTGTTTGCTATCTCTCTCGATTGCGATGCAAAGGTACGACATTTTTTGAAACCTGCAATAGGTTGAGGCGCTTTTTTAAGAAAAAAAATAAAAAAACTTCGAAAAGGGGTTTTTCGCGAGTCTGTTTGGGGCTTCTTTAAATAGGTTTCTCCCTTGCTTTTCCTTCTCGGTTCAGTGTAACGGAAGCAGAATCATGCGTTGGATAAGTTGGAAGAGATAGAGTGGGGATTCACTTGCGAGAATAAACGGAGTATGGTTTCGGGATAAAAAAAGGACTTGGGAAAGCTTCAGCGTTACCAAGTCCTCTTTTTTTATTTTAAGTTAGCCTTGTATGTATTCGGTTGAACGGCCTCTAATGACGAAGCAGGGCTGGTTTCCCATTGGATTGATAGAGTTCCTACCCACCATAGTATATTCACTATAATCGTAGCAAAAAGTATGGTATAGGCTGTAATTCTTGCTTCCAGTTGTTTGCTGGAAATCTTTTTTGAAATGTCTTTGGATTCTTTAATCGGTTCAATTGTTAAGACTTTCTCCATGTTGCTTTGTTAAAAAAGATTCTTTATTTTCGTTTCTGTTAGAAAAATGCAGAGTCTTATGGAATACTGCATACCAAGTCATCTTTTTTTTATTTTATTGAGGAGCTTTATAGATTACTTTAGTATATAAAGCCGAAAATATACTGAAGAAGTGTCCGAGTATCAGGATATTAGTTTACGTAAACCGAACTGAAATACTGTTCCATTTGCTTTTTGGCTTCTTCTAATTGTTCTGAGGTATTTGCCTTAACCTCTTTAAGCTGATATTCCATTTTCATGGCTTCGTATTTATGTACACCCAGTGTGTGGTAAGGCAGGATTTCCACGCGTTGAATCATTTTATAGTCTTGAAAATGCTTGCCTAAAGCTTCTATATCTTCTTTAAAGGCGCTGTATCCCTGTACGAGGACATAGCGTAACCAGAAAGGCTTGTTGTTGTTTTCGAGCCATTCGGCTGTTTTAAGTGTTTGTTCGTTGCTTCGTGCTGTTAAAGCTTTATGCCGTTCGTTATTAAACTCTTTTACATCGAGCAGGACGAGGTCGGCAAGAGAAAAAAGCTCTTTAACATCCTCATTCCATAAACCTCCGTTTGAGTCGATGCAGGTGTGTATTCCAGCTTCTTTCAGCATACGTAGCAGGGGAATCAAGGCTTTAGCCTGAAAAGTGGGTTCGCCTCCGCTGAAAGTTACGCCTCCTTTTTTGCCGAAGAAAGGTTTTTGGCTGACAGCCATTCGAAGGATTTCTTCGGGAGCCGTTTCTTTGCTTTCTCCTTTGGCGTCTATGGTATCGGGATTGGCGCAATACAGGCAACGGAAGTTACAGCCTTGTAAAAATACAACAAGGCGGATGCCGGGACCGTCGTAGGTGCCCAGTGATTCGTATGAATGAACTCGGATCATGAAGTTAGTTTAAAAAATTAGGGTAGATAATAGATCGTTAAAAAACAAGTTGACGAGGTATCAGGTGACAAGAACCCGAGGCGTTTCGGCCCTGTGGCTTTGCCAACATGTCACCCCGTCAACTCAAGAAGACCCAAAAGGTTTATGGTTGTAGTTTCTGTTACATACGTTCGTGGAAGCTACGTGAGATTACTTCCAACTGATGTTCGCGGCTCAGTTTGATGAAGTTTACTGCATAACCTGATACGCGGATTGTCAGCTGCGGATATTTTTCCGGATGCTCCATTGCATCTTCAAGCATTTCGCGGTTTAATACGTTTACGTTCAAGTGATGCGCACCCTTCACGAAGTATCCGTCCATCATGGTTACCAAGTTTTCGATACGGTTCTCCATGTCTACGCCCAGTGACTTAGGAACGATAGAGAACGTGTTACTGATACCATCCTGTGAGTCACGGTAGCGGAGTTTAGCTACTGAGCTCAGTGATGCGATGGCTCCGTTCTTGTCACGTCCATGCATCGGGTTCGCTCCCGGAGCGAAGGCAACTCCTTTCGCACGTCCGTCGGGAGTAGCACCCGTCTTCTTGCCGTACATTACGTTAGAAGTGATAGTCAGGATAGACAAGGTGGGTTTTGCATTCTTGTAAATCGGCAATTTCTTCAATTCTTCATCGAAGTAGTAAATCAAGTCAACAGCCAAGTGGTCAACGCGGTCGTCGTCGTTACCGAAGCAAGGGAATTCTCCTTCAATGTCGAATCCTTCAGTCAGGCCGATTTCGTTACGTTTAGCCGTTACTTTTGCATATTTGATAGCCGACAGAGAGTCGACAGCAATTGACATACCAGCCACACCGTAAGCCAGGTTGATAGCATGCTGCGTATCTACGAAAGCCATCTGAGCCTTTTCGTAGTAATACTTGTCGTGCATATAGTGAATGATATTCATAGCTTCATTATAAACACGTGCCATTTCTTTCAATACCTTCTTGTAGTTAACCAATACTTCTTCGAAGTTCAGCACATCGCCAGTCAGTACAGGAATGTCTTTTACCATCAATGTACCTGTATTTTCGCAGCGGCCTCCGTTGATGGCAAGCAACAGTGCTTTCGCCAAGTTACAACGTGCACCGAAGAACTGGATGTGACGGCCGATATCCTGGTAAGAAACACAGCAGGCAATTCCGTAGTCGTCAGAGTTACGTACTTCACGCATCAGCTCATCGTTTTCATACTGGATAGAAGAGGTGTCGATAGAAACCTGTGCGCAGAAGTTCTTGAAGCCTTCAGGCAGTTCCGGGCTCCACAGTACCGTCAAGTTCGGTTCTGGAGAAGGGCCGAGGTTGTATAATGTCTGGAGGAAACGGAACGAAGTTTTGGTTACTTTAGTGCGTCCGTCGTTAAAGCGTCCACCGATAGCTTCAGTTACCCAAGTAGGGTCACCTGCAAAAATATCGGTATAAGCCTGCATGCGCAAGTGGCGTACCATGCGCAGTTTGATAACGAACTGGTCGATGAGTTCCTGTGCATGGATTTCATCCAATGTTCCGTTAGCCATATCGTATTCGATATAGATGTCGAGGAAAGAAGAAACGTTACCCAGTGACATTGCAGCTCCGTCTTGTTCTTTAACAGCAGCAAGGTAAGCCATGTACACCCACTGAACGGCTTCGCGTGCGTTGGTAGCCGGGCGTGAAAGGTCTAAGCCGTATTGCTCGCCCATTATTTTGATTTCCTTTAAAGCCTTGATTTGTTCGGCAACTTCTTCGCGCAGGCGGATGCGTTCGTCGGTCATCGGGCCGGTAAGGTGGCGCAAGTCATCCTGTTTAGCTTCGATGATACGGTCGATGCCATATAAAGCCAAACGGCGGTAGTCTCCGATGACACGTCCGCGTGCGTAGTTGTCGGGAAGACCGGTAAGGAATCCCAGAGAACGGAACGAACGGATTTCTTCAGTATAAGCATCGAATACTCCGTCATTATGTGTCTTACGGTAATGAGTAAAGATGTCTTTTACTTTCGGGTCGACTTCGACTCCGTTTTCGCGGCATGCTTTTTCTACTACCTTGATTCCGCCAAACGGCTTGATAGCACGGCGTAGTACCTCATCGGTTTGCAAACCTACAATCACTTCGTTTTCCTTGTCTATATATCCCGGAGCGAAAGAAGTAATGGTTGAAACGGTTGAGGGGTCAAGTGAGCGTACACCGTTGTTGGCACGTTCTTCTGCAAGAGCTTCCAGGCACTTGTTCCATACAGCTTTGGTACGTTCTGTCGGACCGGTTAAGAAAGATGCATCACCTTCATACGGAGTGATGTTGGTTTTTACAAAATCGGTTACATTGATTTCATGGTTCCAACGACCTTCTTTGAAATTCATAGCCATAATTATTTTAGTTTTTAGTTTATGAGTTTTTAAGTTCTTAAGTCTTTAAGTTCTTAAGCCCTTAATCGTTTGAATTCTTAAGTTCTTTTGGCTTTAAGTTCTTTTGTACTTCTGTCTAAAAAACAGATAGTTTTATGTCTTAAAACATTTGCAAATGTAGCTCTTTTCTATGATTTGGGCAATACCTAATATTAAGTATATTGCTAATTTGTATTAATTACAATAATGACTTAGATGAATTCAAGTGTTGCGGAGGTCTTGAAGAGGGAAAGAGTGGCACTTTCTATCTGGCTGTTGCAGAACTTTGGTTAGCTAAAGCCACTGCATATATGAGAAGAAGACAAAGATTCACTATAGGTATGATGTACTTTATAAACGGAGAAAGGGCAGATGACAGGTAGAAAGATGAAAACAATCGGCTGGTTTGCTGATAAGGGGCAAGTGGTTGAAAAGCAGAAGGAAAGAGAGGAGAAAAGAGAAAAGGTGAAAGCTGAATCCTACGCAGATTAAGTAAAAAAGCGTAAAAAAGTTGTTTAAATGTTTGCAAGAATCAAAAAGACCATCTATCTTTGCACCGCGTTTGAGAGAAAGCGTTTTTACAACTTAACTTTGGAAGTTTGGGTGAGTGGCTGAAACCACCAGTTTGCTAAACTGACGTACGGGTAACCGTACCGGGGGTTCGAATCCCCCAGCTTCCGCGTTGTAAAAAGACCAACTCTTTAATAAAAGTATGGCCGCGTAGCTCAACTGAATAGAGTAGCTGACTACGGATCAGCCGGTTACAGGTTTGAATCCTGTCGCGGTCACTTTAAAAGGGTATGGCGCTTTCGTCTAGTGGCCTAGGACGCGGCCCTCTCACGGCTGAAACACGGGTTCGATTCCCGTATGCGCTACAAACGTGATTTGGAAGTTTGGGTGAGTGGCTGAAACCACCAGTTTGCTAAACTGACGTACGGGTAACCGTACCGGGGGTTCGAATCCCCCAGCTTCCGCGTTGTAAAAAGACCAACTCTTTAATAAAAGTATGGCCGCGTAGCTCAACTGAATAGAGTAGCTGACTACGGATCAGCCGGTTACAGGTTTGAATCCTGTCGCGGTCACTTAAAGAGTGTTTTTAGCTTAGGCTTTAAACACTCTTTTTGTTATACCATCTTCTCTTTTCTCTTTTCCCTTTTCTTTTTTTGCCAACGGATTGGTTTGTGAATGCCTTGTAGGCTTTCTTTCGCTTCTCCTTTAATGAATGATAAGTTAATACGGACTGACAGTCGGGTATGGTTCTTGGTAATATCAGAGCCCGGTCGTTAGTAACGGCAAGGCTCGGTCGTTAGTAACAGTGAGGCTTTTGTCGCCTCAAGTATAAGGTCTCGTCTCTGGAGTCTGGAGCCTACTCTCTGGTGTCTGTTCCCTGATGTTTATTTCGTGATAAACTGACAAGAAAAACCAAAAGTGGATTTACGGATAATAATTAAATAGAAAAAAAACTATCAATTTATTTGTTTGTTACAAAAAAGCCTTTACCTTTGCACTTGTGAAACATAAATAAACAAAGAAATAAAAACTTTTGATTACAATGAATAGACTCATTAATCGTTTGGCTGTCCTGCATATTATTCGCGTCGTGGTCGTATCGCCAAGAGGTGAGTAAGGTTCGTGCATGTAATCAAAGTATAAATGGTATATGTAGAAGCCTTTCTCACTGATGATGAGAAGGGCTTTTTAATTAAGAAATAGGGGGATAGAAAGATGAAACATCAATTGCGTAGTTCAATGAGTACGGTGGGTCGCCGTATGGCAGGAGCAAGAGCCTTATGGGTAGCCAATGGGATGAAGAAAGAAATGATGGGGAAACCTATCATTGCGATTGTCAATTCGTTTACTCAATTTGTTCCGGGGCATACACATCTGCATGAAATAGGTCAGCAGGTAAAATCGGAAATAGAAAAACTGGGATGTTTCGCTGCAGAGTTTAATACGATAGCGATTGACGATGGAATTGCCATGGGGCATGATGGCATGTTATACTCATTGCCTTCACGTGATATTATTGCTGACAGCGTGGAGTACATGGTGAATGCACATAAAGCGGATGCGATGGTTTGCATTTCAAATTGCGATAAGATTACTCCGGGTATGCTGATGGCAGCCATGCGCTTGAATATCCCTACCGTATTTGTATCAGGCGGACCGATGGAAGCGGGTGAATGGAAGGGTAAGCATCTTGACTTGATTGATGCGATGATCCAATCGGCCGATCCGACTGTAAGCGATGAGGAAGTAGATGAAATAGAACGTCGTGCTTGTCCGGGATGCGGAAGCTGTTCGGGCATGTTTACTGCCAATTCGATGAACTGTCTGAATGAAGCCATTGGCTTGGCGCTTCCCGGTAACGGAACGATTGTAGCCACTCATACGAATCGTCGCCGGCTCTTCAAAGATGCTGCCGCATTGATAGTGAAGAATGCCTACAAATATTATGAAGAAGGAGATGATAGTGTATTGCCTCGCAGCATAGCCACTCGTCAGGCTTTTCTGAATGCTATGACCTTAGATATAGCCATGGGAGGCTCTACCAATACCGTGCTTCACTTACTGGCTATCGCTCATGAAGCGGAAGTTGACTTTAAGATGGACGATATAGACATGCTTTCACGCCGTGTTCCCTGTTTGTGTAAGGTGGCACCCAATACGCAGAAATATCATATACAAGATGTGAACCGCGCAGGAGGCATCCTAAATATTTTGGGAGAATTGGCAAAAGGGGGATTGCTGGATACTTCGGTACATCGAATTGACGGAATGACATTGGCAGAAGCTATTCAGAAATATGCGATTACCGCATCGGCTCCCGATGCTGAAGCTTTGCGCATCTATACCAGTGCCCCGGCAGGGAAATTCAATATTCAGTTAGGTTCACAGGATGCGGTGTATGATGCGCTTGATACAGACCGTGCTGCGGGATGTATCCGCGATTTGGAGCATGCCTACAGCAAAGACGGCGGACTGGCTGTTTTAAAAGGAAATATAGCACAAGATGGTTGTGTGGTAAAAACAGCAGGTGTGGATGAGAGTATCTGGAAATTCTCCGGTCCGGCTAAGGTGTTCGATTCACAGGAAGCAGCATGCGAAGGTATCCTGAACGGGAAGGTAGTGAGCGGAGATGTAGTAGTCATCACTCATGAAGGGCCGAAAGGAGGACCGGGTATGCAGGAAATGTTATATCCCACTTCATATATCAAATCAAAGCATTTGGGCAAAGAATGTGCTTTGATAACCGATGGCCGTTTCAGCGGGGGTACTTCGGGGCTTAGTATCGGTCACATCTCTCCCGAAGCCGCTGCGGGAGGAAATATCGGTAAGATAATAGATGGAGATATAATAGAAATAGATATTCCAAACCGGAGCATTAATGTGAAACTGAGTGATGAGGAACTGACCTCGCGGCCGATGACACCGATGACACGTCATCGTGAAGTTTCGAAAGCATTACGGGCTTATGCCAGTATGGTAAGTTCGGCTGACAAGGGAGGCGTAAGGATAATTTGATTTTATCGGTTTTTGAGTTTGCAAGTTCTTAAGTTTATCTGTTTTGAAGACATAGAAACAAGAGACTTATTCTTTCAATACTCAAAAACTTAAGAACTCAAAAACTTAAGAAATATGATACCAAAAGAAAAAATAACAGGTTCGGAAGCGTTGATGCGCTCACTTGAATACCAAGGAGTAAAAACAATCTTCGGTTATCCGGGGGGAGCCATCATGCCCGTATTCGATGCGCTGTACGACCATCGAGATAAACTGAATCATATATTGGTTCGTCACGAGCAAGGAGCAGCACATGCAGCCCAGGGATTTGCCCGAGTTTCGGGTAAAGTGGGAGTATGTTTGGTTACCAGCGGACCGGGTGCCACAAATACCATTACCGGCATTGCGGATGCCATGATCGACAGTACTCCTTTGGTGGTGATAGCTGGCCAAGTGGGAGCCGGGCTTTTAGGTACAGATGCCTTTCAGGAAGTAGATTTGGTAGGTATTACTCAACCTATCTCGAAATGGAGCTATCAGATTCGGAAAGCAGAAGATGTGGCATGGGCGGTATCGCGTGCTTTTTATATTGCCCGTAGCGGACGTCCGGGACCGGTTGTTCTTGACTTTGCCAAAAATGCACAATTGGAGATGACAGAGTTTGAGCCGGTCGGCGTAGATTTCATCCGCAGTTATGACCCCGATCCGGAAACCGACCCAAAAGCATTGGCAGAGGCAGTAGCTTTGATAAATGACTCAAAGAAGCCTTTGGTATTAGTAGGACAGGGAGTAGAACTGGGAAATGCACAGCAAGAACTGAAAGATTTTGTAGAAAAGGCTGATATTCCTTGTGGATGTACCTTGTTAGGACTTTCAGCATTGCCTACCGAACATTATTTAAATAAAGGAATGCTTGGAATGCATGGAAACTTAGGACCGAATGTCAAGACGAATGAATGCGACGTGCTGATTGCCGTGGGAATGCGCTTCGATGACCGTGTGACAGGGAAGTTGGAAACCTATGCCAAGCAGGCTAAGATTATCCATTTGGATATCGATTCTTCTGAAATAGGAAAGAATGTGGCTGTAGATGTGCCGGTTTTAGGAAACTGCAAGCGTACCTTGGCATTGCTCACCGAACTGATTCAGAAGCAAACCCACACAGAGTGGGTGGAGAGCTTCAAGCCTTATGAACAAAAAGAATATGCTGAAGTAATAGAAAAAGAGGTCTATCCCAAAGAGGGACCGCTGAATATGGGTGAAGTGGTTCGTGCCGTAAGTGAAGCGACTCATCACGAAGCCATACTGGTGACCGATGTTGGACAGAACCAGATGATGGCTTGCCGTTATTTTAAATACACGAAAGAACGTAGCGTGGTAACCTCCGGCGGAATGGGAACCATGGGATTTGGCCTGCCGGCAGCTATTGGTGCCACATTCGGTCGTCCGGACCGTACTGTCTGCGCGTTTATGGGCGATGGCGGACTTCAGATGACCATGCAGGAATTGGGAACCATTATGGAGCAGAAAGCTCCGGTGAAAATAATTCTATTGAATAATAACTATCTGGGCAATGTACGTCAATGGCAAGCGATGTTCTTCAACCACCGCTATTCATTTACTCCGATGATGAATCCGGATTATATGCAGATTGCTTCTGCCTATGGAATTCCGTCACGCCGGGTAATTGAGCGCGAAGACTTGGAGGAGGCTATCCGAGAAATGCTGGATACAGACGGCCCTTTCTTGTTAGAGGCTTGCGTAATTGAAGAGGGAAATGTATTGCCGATGACTCCTCCGGGAAGCTCGGTTAACTATATGCTAATGGAATGTTGAGGAAAGATTATGGAAAATAAGACGTTATATACAATCATCGTTCATTCTGAAAACCTGGCAGGTATTCTAAATCAGGTAACCGCTGTTTTCACCCGCCGGCAGATAAATATCGAAAGTTTGAATGTATCGGCTTCCTCAATCAAGGGGGTACATAAATACACCATCACATGCTGGACTACTCGCGACATCATAGAGAAGGTAGTGAAGCAGATTGAGAAAAAACTCGATGTAATTCAGGCACATTATTTCACTGATAATGAAATATTCCAGCGTGAGGTAGCCATGTATAAGGTTTCCACGCCAGAGTTTCAGTCAAACCCTGAAGCTTCGAAAGTGATTCGGCGTTACAGTGCTCATATCGTTGAGGTAAATCCTACTTTCTCCATTGTAGAACTGACAGGAATGAGTGATGACATTACCTCACTTTATCAAGATTTGAAATCACTGAAATGTGTATTGCAGTTTGTTCGTTCTGGGCGTGTAGCCGTATCTACCAGCTGTTTTGAGCGGGTAAATGAATATCTGGCCCATCGGGAGGAGCGTTATGAACACTCGAAGGACTTTTGAAAGTAAAACTTCGTTTCGCTTTCAGCTTCTCACCTGAGGCCTCGTCGGCTAAAGAACTTAAAAACTTATAAACTTAAGAATTAAAAACTTACTCCACATGACAGAAAACAATAAAGTTGGAACCTATTCGTTTGTAGCCGAGCCTTTTCATGTAGATTTTACCGAACGTCTGACTATGGGCGTTTTGGGCAATCATTTGCTAAACTGTGCAGGGTTTCATGCAGAAGAGCGCGGCTTTGGTATCGCAACGTTGAATGAAAACCATTACACTTGGGTTTTGTCTCGTCTTGCAATCGAATTGTACGATATGCCCCGTGCTTATGAAAAGTTCAGCATAGAAACATGGGTGGAAAATGTGTACCGTTTATTCACCGACCGTAACTTTGCCATCCTGAATGCCGATGGAAAAGCAATCGGTTACGCCCGTTCTGTATGGGCGATGATTAGCATGGAAGACCGTAAACCGGCTGATTTGCTTACCCTGCATGGAGGAACCATAACAGACTATATCTGTACCGAAAAGGAGTGTCCGATAGAAAAGCCAAGCCGGATTAAACTTACGGAGCGGAAGGCAGAAGGCGATTATGTGGCAAAATACAGTGACATTGACATAAACGGACATGTAAACAGTATAAAATACATAGAGCATATTCTTGATTTATTTCCAATGGATACCTTTCGTGAACAAAGAATCCGGCGTTTTGAAATGGCTTATGTAGCCGAAAGTTATTACGGCGATAAGTTAACATTCTGCCGCCAGCAGGTAAGGGAAAATGAATATAACATCGAAGTGATAAAAAACGATACGGAGGTAGTGGTTCGCAGCAAGGTGGAATTTGAATGAAGAATTAAAAATGAAGACTGAAAAATAAGGAACTCATAAACTGAGGAACTTAAAATCTTATAAACTAAAGAACTAAAAAACTTAAACAAATGGCACAGTTGAATTTTGGCGGTGTTATCGAAAATGTAGTAACCCGCGAAGAATTTTCTTTGGAAAAAGCACGTGAAGTATTGAAAAATGAAACAATAGCAGTAATTGGATATGGAGTGCAGGGACCTGGTCAGTCTTTGAATCTGCGCGATAACGGATTTAATGTCATTGTGGGTCAGCGTCAGGGAAAAACATATGAAAAGGCAGTAGCCGACGGATGGGTACCAGGAGAAACTTTATTTGGTATAGAAGAGGCTTGCCAGCGCGGTACCATTATTATGTGTTTGCTTTCGGATGCAGCTGTAATGTCAGTATGGCCAACATTGAAACCTTATCTTACCGCAGGTAAAGCATTATATTTCTCACACGGATTTGCTATTACTTGGAACGATCGTACAGGTGTAGTTCCTCCTGCAGATATTGATGTGATTATGGTAGCTCCGAAAGGATCGGGTACTTCTTTACGTACCATGTTTCTTGAAGGTCGTGGCTTGAATTCATCGTATGCCATCTATCAGGATGTAACTGGAAAGGCTTATGAACGTACCATCGCTTTGGGTATCGGTATCGGTTCTGGTTATTTGTTTGAAACTACTTTCCAGCGTGAAGCTACTTCAGATTTGACTGGTGAACGCGGTTCGTTGATGGGGGCTATCCAGGGATTGCTGTTGGCTCAGTATGAAGTATTGCGCGAAAACGGACATACTCCGTCGGAAGCATTTAATGAAACGGTTGAAGAACTGACTCAGTCGCTGATGCCGTTGTTTGCTAAGAATGGAATGGACTGGATGTATGCGAACTGCTCAACTACTGCACAGCGTGGTGCACTTGATTGGATGACTCCGTTCCACGATGCCATCAAGCCGGTGGTTCAGAAACTGTATGAAAGTGTGAAGTCGGGTAACGAGGCTCAAATCTCAATCGACAGCAACTCACAGCCCGATTACCGTGAAAAACTGAATGACGAATTAAAAGCCTTGCGCGAGAGTGAAATGTGGCAGACGGCTGTAACCGTACGCCAGCTCCGCCCGGAAAATAATTAATACTTCAGAAAGGTGACCGGTTGACAAGGTGACAAGGCTTTAATATGACTTGCTAAAGGAATTTAAAGTCTTGTTGCCTTGTTGCCTTGTCAACTAAAGAAGAAACCTCATCAACTGAATTTTGTCAAAGATAGATGGAAAATAAAATATTAGAAGCAATCAAGACGCGCCGCAGCTGCCGGTCTTTTAAGTCGGAGCAGATAAAAGACGAAGAACTGACTGCTGTGCTCGAAGCCGGAACCTATGCTCCGACATCGCGCGGTATGCAATCTCCTTATATCGTAGCTGTTCAAAATGAAGCATTGCGTCGTGTGTTGGGAGAAATGAATGCCCGGATAATGGGAACTAATTCGAATCCTTATTACGATGCCCCTACTTACATCTTGGTTTTTTCCCCTGAAAAAGCAAATAATCCAATACAAGACGGTAGTCTGGTATTGGAAAACATGATGTTGGCGGCTCATGCCATCGGGTTGGGAAGTTGCTGGATTCACCGCGAACAGGAGATGTTTGCTACAGAAGAAGGCAGGAAGTTGATGGATGAATGGGGGTTGCCGGTTGGTCTGATGGGAATAGGGGCACTGGCTTTAGGCTATCCTGCCGATATGCCTGGGCAACCCAAACCGCGTAAAGCCGATTATTACCGGATAATCCGCTAACTCCTGAGCCGGTGAGGTATCGGTACATAAAGCAACAAGGCTTTGCTATGACTCATAGAAAACTGTCATTTGCAAAACCTTGTTGCTTTTTGTTTTGCTATATATATTTATTGTTTCTTGTTTGCAGCCTTGCGCCCCATTATATCTGCCATGTCATCTGCATAAGCCTTGTAAGTACCGGGACGTTTGGTCTTGGCCTTAAATGTAACTTCTCCTTCAGAAAACTCTACCGTTCCTATTTCCTGTGAATCAGCATCTAAAACCTTATCGGCTGGTACATTCTGGAACGTACCTTTCCATTCGTAAGATTTACCTAAGTTGCTTTCCCTGTTGTCATCGAAGATACAGGAAAAACGATATCCTTGACCTGTAGCTTGTACATGGATGGTGGTAATGGATGTGTCAGTTTGATTGCTATATGTGCCGGTTATATTTCCGTCAAAATCGCTTTCACAGCCAGAAGCCAAAAAAGAGAGGAAGATGCCGGTTAAAAAATGGCGTATGTTTCGTTTCATCATTTAATTTAGGTTTAGTTTGCGGCAAAGGAACGTAAAAAAACTAATACAGCCAAATCTTACAGGTTAAAGTTCGCTGCTAAAACCTTAGAAGCAAAACCGACTTGAATTATGTGAGCTGAAATTTTGTTGCTTTGTTGATTGGAACTCTGTTGTTTTGTTTTTTATCCTTTTGCAGACATTCCAGAATTTTTGTAGAAAAAGATTCTGGCAAATACCGCAAAAGTCTGAAGGCAAAACCGGAACTCTGTATCTGATTTTTTAGTGTTGGGTTATGAAACAAAAATCTATAGTATTCCTTTGCTGGAAGGAACTTCATAGTGGTAGATGTCACGGCGCACTGCCATCTTGATGCTTCGGGCAAGAGCCTTGAATATGCCCTCTATTTTGTGGTGTTCATTGATGCCTTCTGCGCGGATGTTCAGATTCATCTGTGCTGCATCGCTCAGTGATTTGAAAAAATGAAGGAACATTTCGGTAGGCATATCGCCGATGTGTTCACGGCGGAATTCTGCATCCCAAACCAGCCAGGGGCGACCGCCAAAGTCGAGGGCGACCGAACAGAGGCAATCGTCCATCGGCAGACAATAGCCGTAACGTTCGATGCCTCGCTTATCTCCTAAAGCTTGACGCAGGCATTCGCCCAAGGCGATGGCGGTATCTTCAATGGTGTGATGTTCATCCACCTCCAAGTCGCCTTTTACGCGGATGGTCAAATCCAGTCCTCCGTGCTTGCCTATCTGTTCCAGCATATGGTCGAAAAAGCCTAAGCCGGTGTGAATATCGCAATGACCGTTACCGTCAAGGTTTACACTGATTTCAATATCTGTTTCTTTTGTTGTACGCTTAACCTTGGAAGTACGTTCTCCGGCAAATAGAAATTCGGTGACCTTATCCCAGTCGGCAGTAGCAAGTACACATACCTGTTCCAGCCCTTTTTCAGTTAGTCCTTCCCGGCTGTTTTGCAGCAAGATGGCGCGGCACCCTAAATTTTTTGCAAGCTCCACATCGGTAAGGCGGTCGCCTATAACGAAACTTCCGACAATGTCATAGGTTTCCGGATGATTCAGATAGTGGGTCAGCATACCGGTACGGGGTTTCCGGGTAGGAGCATTGTCTTCGGGAAAAGAGCGGTCAATTTGAATGTCATCGAAGGTGATGCCTTCGTTTTCAAACGTTTTCAGGATGAGGTTATGTACAGGCCAAAACGTTTCTTCAGGGAAAGCATCAGTCCCCAGTCCGTCTTGGTTGGTTACCATCACCAGATCGAAGTCCATCTTTTTACGGATAAAATGCAGGTTACGGAATACGTTAGGGTAAAATTCCAACTTTTCAAACGAGTCGAGCTGGTAATCCACGGGAGGTTCAATGACTAAAGTTCCGTCTCGGTCTATAAATAAAAGCTTTTTCATGTTTTTTTGAGTTTTTAAGTTCTAGAGTTTTTAAGTTGACTGGTTGACCAGATAAGGGCTCTTCGCTTGGATGGAAGATGATTGCTGTGTAAAGGTAATGTCTTTTTCGGAATATTATGTTAATAAAGAGTGTTTTTTCTGTCATGAACTGTCTGTTTGTCTTGAAAATAACCTGAAAAGGTTTCTATATGTATTGTTTCTTTGAAAAGAGGGGACTTTAATCCTTTCATGTAATTTACTTTTTTTAAAACAATTTCTCCGCCAATATGAGCAACGAAACAATATTTGTACTACATTTGCTGCGAAAATGTAAGGTGTAGTTTGCAAAAAATGACTAACAACATAAAACATCTGGGTATTGTGGAAAACATCGATGGCTTTCATCTGAAAGTCAGAATAGTGCAGACCTCTGCCTGTTCATCTTGTAGCATCAAGGGGCATTGCAGTGCTTCGGAAACAAAAGAAAAGCTGATAGATGTTTATAATCATAATCCGTCTCTGAATCCTCAAGTAGGGCAGCGGGTTATGATAACCGGGTCTACCTCCATGGGAATGAAAGCTGTGGGGTGGGCTTTTATCATGCCTTTTCTAATTTTACTTGTTTCCCTTTTTGTCTCGATGAAACTCACGCAGCACGATGAAGTGCTTTCGGCTTTGGTAGCTCTTCTCATGCTGGTACCTTATTATATAATATTGTTTTTATGCCGTGGGCATTTTAGCCGTACGTTTGTGTTTACCTTGGAATCGGTAAGTTGATAAGTTGACAGAAAAAGAAACTAATAATAAACTAAATATCTTATGAACTTAATTTTGGTTGCAGTAATTTCATTAGGAGCCATCGGCTTGATAGCCGCGGTAATCTTATATGTGGCTTCGAAGAAGTTTGCTGTGTATGAAGACCCACGAATCGCTCAGGTGGCAGAAGTGCTTCCTCAAGCTAACTGTGGAGGATGTGGTTACCCGGGATGTTCGGGCTTTGCCGCAGCTTGTGTAAAGGCGGGTTCGCTGGAAGGTAAGCTTTGTCCGGTGGGCGGTCAGCCTACTATGGAAAAAGTAGCAGCAATTTTAGGACTGGAAGCTACAGCGACGGAACCGAAAGTTGCTGTGGTGCGGTGTAACGGGACATGTGCTAACCGTCCTCGGATAACCCAGTATGACGGTGTTCGCTCATGTGTAGTAGCTAATTCTACTTATGGCGGAGAAACCGGATGTACATTCGGCTGTTTGGGATGTGGCGACTGTGTGTCAGCCTGCCAGTTCGATGCTATCCGCATGAATCCTGAAACCGGTCTTCCGGAAGTAGATGAAGCGAAATGTACGGCATGCGGCGCATGTAGCAAAGCCTGTCCGCGTAATATCATTGAAATTCGTCCGAAGGGTAAGAATAACCGCCGGGTATATGTTCAGTGTGTGAACAAAGACAAAGGTGCAGTGGCTCGCAAGGCTTGTGCTGCTGCTTGTATCGGCTGCGGTAAGTGTGTAAAAGTTTGCCCGTTTGAAGCAATAACCTTGGAAAATAACTTGGCATATATTGATCCGGCAAAATGTAAATCTTGCCGCAAGTGTGAGATGGAATGTCCGCAGCAGGCTATTGTTGCTGTCAATTTCCCGCCGCGCAAGCCGAAACCGGAAACTCCGGAGGCTCCGAAGCCAGCTGCTCCGAAGGCTGAAGTTCCGGCTGCTCCGAAAGTAGAAGCTGCTCCGAAAGCAGAAGCTGTAGCTGCTCCGAAAGCAGAGGAGGCTCCGAAGGCATGATAGCAGTCAGCTTGTCACCTAAAAAAAAGAATGTATAACAAAAAAACGATATAACAGTGAAGACATTTAGAATTGGCGGAGTTCATCCGGCAGAAAATAAATTGTCGGCGGGAAAAGCCATTGAGACCCTGGGACTTCCTAAACAGGCTGTTTTCCCCTTATCTCAGCATATCGGTGCTCCCGCTCTTCCCATAGTGAAAAAGGGAGACCTTGTAAAAGTCGGTACCAAAATAGCAGAAGCAGGAGGCTTTGTTTCTGCTCCTATATTCTCATCTGTTTCCGGAAAAGTAAATAAAGTGGATAGCGTAATCGATGCAAGCGGATACCGCAAGCCAGCTATCTTTATTGATGTGGAAGGAGATGAGTGGGAAGAAACCATCGACCGCAGCAATGTGCTGGAAGCAAAATGTGAACTGACTCCGGAAGAAATTGTAGCTAAGATAAAAAATGCAGGTATTGTAGGTATGGGTGGAGCTTGTTTCCCTACCCATGTGAAGCTGACTCCTCCTCCGGGATGCCGTGCAGAGTGTGTGATTATTAATGCGGTGGAATGTGAACCTTATCTGACAGCCGACCACCGGCTGATGTTGGAGAAAACCGATGAAATCTTAGTCGGAGTAAGTATCCTGATGCGTGCAGCCAAGGTAAGCAGGGCTTATATTGGTATTGAAAACAATAAGCCCGATGCCATTCAGCGCATGACCGAAAAAGCAACTCAATATCCGGGTATCGAAATTGTTCCACTGAAAGTGAAATATCCGCAAGGTGGTGAAAAACAGTTGATTGATGCTGTAATCGGCCGTCAGGTTCCAGCTCCTCCAGCTATTCCTATCCATGTGGGTGCTGTGGTGCAGAACGTCGGAACTGCTTATGCGGTTTACGAAGCAGTACAGAAAAACAAACCTCTATTTGAGCGTGTGGTAACGGTTACAGGAAAGTCATTGAAGAATCCTTCTAACTTCCTGACTCGTATGGGTACACCGATGAGCCAGCTGATTGAAGCAGCAGGCGGGTTGCCTGAAGATACAGGAAAGGTAATTGGAGGTGGTCCGATGATGGGTAAGGCCTTGGCGAATACAGAAGTGCCTATCTGTAAGGGAAGTTCCGGCGTTTTATTGATGAACGATAAGGAAGCTCGCAGAGCTGAACCGCAGCCTTGTATCCGCTGTGCTAAGTGTGTGGGCGTATGTCCGATGGGACTGGAGCCGTTCCTGCTTGCCACTTGTTCGGCTAAAGGCGACTGGGAGCGTGTAGAGCACGAGATGATTATGTCATGCATCGAGTGTGGTTCTTGTCAGTTTACCTGTCCGTCACACCGCCCGATGCTGGATTACATCCGTTTAGGAAAAGGCAAAGTGGGCGGAATTATCCGCGCCCGTAATGCGAAGAAGTAAGTTTTAGTTCATAAACTCAAAAACTTAATACATATGTCAAATAAATTAATTGTATCCTTATCCCCTCACGTGCATAGCGGTGACAGCGTACAGAAAAACATGTATGGTGTGATTATCGCTTTAGTGCCCGCTTTGCTCGTATCATGGTTTGTTTTTGGCTTGGGGGCTGTTATCGTAACGCTGACTTCAGTGCTTGCCTGTATGTTTTTTGAGTGGGCAATCACTAAATTTATAATGAAAAGAGAACACTCTACTATCCTTGATGGCTCGGCAGCCTTGACCGGACTGTTGCTTGCCTTCAATCTTCCTTCCAATCTTCCGGTATGGATTATCCTTATCGGTGCACTGGTGGCTATCGGCATCGGCAAGATGACCTTCGGTGGCTTGGGATGTAATCCGTTTAACCCGGCTTTGGTGGGGCGTGTCTTCTTGCTTATCTCTTTCCCTGTACAGATGACTTCTTGGCCGCAAGCCGGACAGTGGGGGGCTTATCTGGATGCAGAAACGGGAGCCACTCCGCTGGCACTGATGAAGCAAGCTGTTCATGGTGATACATCGGCTTTAGGTCAACTGTCTGACAGCTTAAGCTTGTTGCTCGGAATGCCGGGCGATTGTCAGCTTGGAGTAGGATGTTTGGGAGAGTTCAGCGCACTGGCTCTGTTGATCGGTCTGGCTTATATGCTGTGGAAGAAAATTATTACCTGGCACATTCCGGTGTCCATCTTGGCTACAGTGTTCGTATTCAGTTCGCTGCTGAATCTGGTCGATCCTGCCAAGTATGCCGACGGACTGACTCACTTGCTCACAGGTGGTTTGATGCTGGGAGCCATTTTCATGGCAACCGACTATGTTACTTCGCCCATGACTCATAAAGGAATGCTGGTTTACGGAGTGGCTATCGGTTTTCTGACCGTGGTAATTCGTAACTTTGGTGCCTATCCGGAAGGAATGTCATTTGCCATTTTGATTATGAATGCATTTACTCCGTTAATTAATACTTATTGTAAACCTAAACGTTTCGGGGAGGTAGCGAAAAAATGAAAAAGTTAGAATCGTCATTAAAGAATATGGCTCTGGCTTTGACCGGATTTTCGGTTATAGCCGGAGGAGTTTTAGGCTGGGTAAACGACGTTACAGCCGAACCGATTGCGCAGGCGAATGCCAAGATATTGAGTGATGCGATTGCCGTAGTGGTTCCCGGATTCGACAATAATCCGGCAGAGTCTCCTGAAATGGTAGAGATGGAAGGAGTTTCTTATAAAATCTATAAAGCCACAAAGGGCGGTGAGTTTATCGGGGCAGCCGTTGAAGCTTCATCGAATGCTTTCGGAGGAACACTGACCGTTCTGGTGGGCTTCGATCCTGAAGGTAATATCATTGACTACTCGCTGCTGAAACATGCTGAAACTCCGGGATTAGGTTCGAAGGCTGCCGACTGGTTTAAGAAAGGTGCCAAAGGAGATATTACGGGAATGAATCCGGGCGAAAAGCCTCTGACTGTAAGTAAGGACGGAGGACAGGTGGATGCCATTACGGCTTCTACCATCACCAGCCGTGCTTTCTTGCTGGCTGTGAACAATGCGTATGCGGCTTATAAAAACCAGCATGTGGATGGTGCCAGCGGTGCAACCGCTCAGAAAGCTCCTGCCGATGCGGCAAATAATGTTGAAACTAAATAAAAAAGGAGGAAAAGACTATGAATAATTTTAAAGTATTGATGAACGGGATTATCAAGGAAAATCCTACGTTCGTACTCCTTTTGGGTATGTGTCCTACCTTGGGAACTACTTCTTCTGCCATTAATGGTATGGGTATGGGACTGGCGACTATGTTTGTATTGATTTGTTCGAATGTCGTTATCTCGTCCATCAAGCGCATCGTGCCCGATATGGTGCGTATTCCTGTCTTCATTGTGGTAATTGCTTCGTTTGTAACGGTATTGCAGATGCTGATGCAGGCTTATGTGCCGGCTTTGTATGCCACTTTGGGCTTGTTTATCCCCTTGATTGTAGTAAACTGTATCCTGCTGGGGCGTGCAGAAGCTTTTGCTGCCAAGAATTCTCCATTGGCTTCTTTCTTCGACGGATTGGGAATGGGACTTGGATTTACCATTGCGCTTACTCTATTGGGCGGTATCCGTGAATTCCTCGGAACAGGCAAGTTGTTCGATATTGCCATCATGCCAGAACAATACGGTATGCTGGTATTCGTACTCGCTCCGGGTGCTTTCATTGTATTAGGTTATTTGATTGCTATTGTAAACCGTATGAAGAAAGCGTAAATTCGATTAAAACAGAAAAGATATGGAATATATATTGATATTTATTACGGCTATTTTTGTGAACAACGTTGTGTTGTCGCAATTTCTCGGTATCTGTCCGTTCTTAGGCGTTTCAAAGAAAGTAGAAACCGCTATGGGTATGGGAGCTGCTGTGGCTTTCGTGTTGACACTGGCTACGATTGTAACTTATGTGATACAGAAATTTGTTTTGGATGCATTCGGACTGGCTTATCTGCAAACCATTGCCTTTATTCTGGTCATTGCAGCCTTGGTGCAGATGGTGGAAATCATTCTGAAAAAAGTTTCTCCTTCGCTGTATCAGGCCCTGGGTGTATTCTTGCCTCTGATTACAACGAACTGCTGTATCTTGGGTGTGACCATTTTGGTTATTCAAAATGACTATAATTTGCTTACCGGTGTGGTTTATGCATTTTCTACAGCATTGGGTTTTGCGTTGGCTTTGATTGTCTTTGCCGGTATTCGCGAACAGCTCAGTTTGGTTAATATCCCGAAGGGGATGCAGGGTATGTCAATCGCACTGGTAACTGCCGGACTGCTGGCTATGGCATTCATGGGCTTCTCAGGCGTAGACAAGGGACTGTCTGTATTGTTCGGCTTGAGCTGATGGCTTCGCCGGGTAACTTTATATAAAAGATTTCGCCTCGCCATTAGTAACGACCAAGCTGGGTTGTTACTAACGGCGAGGCGTTGTCGTTACTATGACTTTGTCTCGTCGTCAGCGGACTGCTCTCAGGGAAACCGAGGCATAATTCTTTCCATCGAACGAGATTTTTCCAGGCGTGATTTCGCTGCCGTTCACTTTTATGCTCTTCAGGTTCACGCTGTTCCAGCTTGTTTCAAACTCATACTCGCCGTTTATTCCTCCTCTGGAGTGCAGCTTGAACTTGTATTCATCGCCCGAAGCGCTGTGGTTGGTCACTTCAAAGTAATAGCGTCCGTCCGTTCCCTTCTTGACTCCGGCGGCCTGGAAGTTCAAGTGTCTCTCACTCGGGCTGACGGGAATGGTGACCAGTGTGGGAAACGCTCCGGCTTCTTCATCGTCCGTGATGATCGGATTGCCGCTTTCGTCGGTCAGTTCAAGGTAAAAGGTAAGGATTTTGTCGCCCACGGCATTCTCATCGTCATTGCATCCTGCCAGCAGCACGGACAGCAAGACAAATATAAAACTTACGGTTTTCATTTCGATAGATTTAATTGTTTTACGTTCTTTTTATATTTAGGTTCTTAGTAGAATCCGTCTTCTGCACCGCCCCATCCCCAGTTGTAGTGTGTCAGGGTAGGCACTACAAGATTTCCGTCATCTGCCGAATAGGTGGTATTGTCTCTTTCATAATAATAATTTCCAGCACTTCCTCTCAAGTATTCCACTATATAATAGTACTGGTAATCAAATGTTTCATAACCATCAACAACCCATGCATGGCCAATTCCTGCCTCATTTATTCCTTGTTCATAAAGCGGTTGGTGATATTTTTCAATTAATCTAAATGAATAAAGTTCTTCTGATTCTTTAACGGAATATCCGAAATCTTCAAGTCCTTCTTTTACATTGCTTATGGTAGAAGAAGTTCCATTCGTACCATATTTGACCTTAAATTTATTTTGGATATCTTTGCTTAATAAAGCTATAGCCTCGTTATTGTAATTGTTGCTGGCTATGGCATTCCAATCATAACTTTGCGGATATTGAAAATAATTCATCAATTGTCCTGCTGCCACTACTGTGCAGCCGGCTAATTTATTGTCAGCATATTTGCCCAAAGCCCCGGATTGATTCCATTGGGTTGTAACCATTGGTTTTACCTTTGTTCCCAAATCTTTTTTATACCACGCTACGATGGTATACTCCTCTGAACCTCCTTTGTTTTTGAACATTTCATAATAAGAGTCACTGATAAAACCACTCCCTTTAAAAGCGAAAAGTGGTCTTGGGTCAACAGACATTCCAAATTCCTCATGAATCTCATTGAGCCTTTTATTTAAGGCCGCTGTCTTTTCTTGATTGTTCATCGCTTTGGATTGAGTTGCATTGCTTTCATAAATATCCCACTGCTTCTTGTTGGAAGCTCTTTCTTCTTCTGTTAATTTATTCAGACTGTAAGATAAATTATCGCTCCATACAGATAGACCAGTTAGAGCGATGTTATTGATGTCAAAGCGTCCTTCATCGGAATATGCTAATATTGGAGGCAAATCTTTAGAAGATGAAACGATACAATATCCTTTGTCGTAATTTATAATATATCCTATTTTATCCCCATCTGAATTATAAAGATAAGTTGTTTCATGTTGTACTCCTCTGCTTGTTGGGTGTTCCATGAATTTATCTGCAACAAAGGCTGCATCATCTTTCGTTATAACATTAGAGTTACAAGGAATACCATAGCGATGGGGTGCTGAAAGAGACTGGCTCTCAGTTAGCATTCCATCAAGACTTTCTTGATTTGAGCAAGACATCGCAATTAGTGATGTGAAAATTGCTCCCAATACAAAAAGTGTTTTCATGATGGAATAGTTTTTAATTACGAAGGCAATTTAATAAAATTATTTGATAGAAACAGCAAATAACCCCGTTTTTTTTGAGGCGTAAGCAGGGGCAGAAAAAAGCCGGAAGACATTAGGGATTGTGTTTTTGTAAATTTTCACATTAGAAATTCTTGCAGATTCATTTATTATGCTTACATTTGCTCATACGAAAAATCTAATTAATCGATTTACATAGAAAAAATATCTTTTTATTATGAAAGAGAAAATCCTGGTAACAGGTGGAACCGGATACATAGGCTCACACACTGTTGTTGAATTACAGAATAGTGGTTATGAAGTTATCATAGTAGATAATCTTTCTAATTCACGCGCAGACGTTGTTGACAATATTGAGCAGATAACAGGTATACGTCCGGCTTTTGAACATCTTGACTGTTTGGATTATGAAGGACTGGATGCTGTATTTACCAAATATCCGGGAATAAAAGGTATTATTCACTTTGCAGCAAGTAAAGCTGTAGGCGAATCGGTACAGAAACCTTTGCTGTATTACCGTAACAACTTAGTGTCTTTAATCAATTTGCTTGAACTGATGCCTAAGCATGGAGTAAAAGGTATTATTTTCTCTTCTTCATGTACAGTTTACGGACAGCCCGATAAACTGCCGGTAACAGAAGAAGCTCCAATCAAGAAAGCAGAGTCACCTTATGGCAACACCAAGCAGGTAAACGAAGAAATTGTTCGTGATACCGTGGCTTCAGGTTCTCCGATTCAAGCTATTTTGCTGCGCTACTTCAACCCGATTGGTGCTCATCCTTCTACTTTGATAGGTGAATTGCCTAACGGAGTTCCGCAGAACTTGATTCCTTATCTGACTCAGACAGCTATGGGAATCCGTGAGAAACTAAGTGTGTTTGGTGATGATTACAATACACCTGACGGTTCTTGTATCCGTGACTATATTTATGTGGTTGATTTGGCAAAAGCACACGTAATTGCGATGAACCGCATTTTGGAAGATAAACAAAAAGATAAAGTAGAGGTATTCAATATTGGTACCGGACGTGGTCTTTCTGTATTGGAATTGATTCATGCGTTTGAGGCTGCTACAGGCGTTAAATTGAATTATCAGATTGTAGGACGTCGTGCCGGGGATATTGAACAAGTATGGGCTGATCCTTCATATGCTAATAATGAATTAGGCTGGAAAGCTGATACTTCGATTGAAGATACGCTGCGTTCAGCATGGAAATGGCAGTTGCATTTGCGTGAAAAAGGCATTATGTAAAAGCCTTTTCCAGATAGTTCGGGTTCCTGAACCCCGGATGATCTATTAAAGAATGTGAAAAAGGAAGAAGAATACATTTTTCATAAAACAAATAACGCCAGAGTGGTGTTATATAACGTGCAGCGCATTTGATGCTTGTGAGTATGTGAATATAGACAAGTGTCCTCTATTTCAATCGTGAAATAGAAAGTGCTGATTGCATAGTAGTTTTGTCGTGTTTTATTTTGTGTTTGTGTTGTGGCTGTTCTCCGGCGTGAGCCGGGGAACAGTTTTTTATGTATGTAAACTCAAACTCAAGAGCAGAAGATTTTTTTTCGACAGAAGAATAAAAGGACATAAAACTTGCAAACTTAAAAGCCTGCGAACTCAAAAGTTCAAAAACTTACGAACTCAAAAACTTACGAACTCAAAAACTTACGAACTCAAAAACTCAAACATATGTTTTTCAAGAAGCAATACAAACTGTTCGAACAGCTTCCTATGTTATTTTTCCTTGTAAAATGGTTTATTTTATCCCTCCTGTCAGGCAGTCTGATCGGTTCAGCTTCAGCACTCTTGCTGGTTTCTCTTAATTGGGCAACAGACTATCGCGAACACCACCTTTGGATTATTGCTCTCTTGCCGATAGCCGGTTTGCTTATTGGACTGATGTATCATTATTGGGCTGGGACTTCGGCAAAGGGAAATAACTTCCTGATAGAAGAAATCCGTTCTCCCCATGATATTATTCCTTTTAGGATGGCTCCCCTTGTTTACATAGGAACGGTGCTGACTCACTTGTTTGGCGGCTCTGCCGGTAGAGAAGGAACCGGAGTGCAAATGGGTGGTGCCATAGCCGATCAGTTTTCGCGCGTACTTCAGATGAATCGTTATAACCGTAAGATGATGGTGGTGATAGGCATCAGTGCGGGATTTGCTTCCGTCTTTGGAACACCGCTTGCCGGTGCTGTTTTCGGTTTGGAGGTTATTGTCATCGGACGTATGCGTTATGAAGCCCTCCTTCCTTCTTTTCTTTCTGCGGTTTTTGCTCATCTCACCTGTGAAGCATGGGGAATTGCTCATACGCATTATCCCGTTCCGGAAATACCGTCCTTGACAGTTGTTACGGTTCTTTGGGTCATTCTTGCCGCAATCTGTTTCGGAGTGGTAGCAATGGTGTTCTCCCGTTCGATTGTGCTTTGGGGAAATTTAGCGAAACGTTATGTCGCCTATCCTCCTTTGCGTCCCTTGTGTGGAGGGGTCATGATTGCCTTGGCTGTATGGATGTTGGGAACTACTAAGTATATTGGTTTGGGAGTTCCTACGATTGTGGCTTCATTTACAGAGCAACAGGCTGCCTATGATTTTTTCATCAAACTTCTTTTAACTACATTTACAATCGGTGTGGGATTCAAGGGAGGTGAAGTAACTCCGCTGTTTTTTGTGGGAGCTACATTGGGAAGTGCTTTGTCTGCTATCATCCCTCTGCCCATATCCTTGTTGGCCGGTATGGGATTTGTAGCAGTTTTTGCCGGGGCAACCAATACTCCGATAGCATGCACTTTGATGGGACTGGAACTGTTTGGCATTGAGGCGGGAATGTTTTTGGGGATAGCCTGCGTTATAGCCTATTTGTTTTCCGGGCATACAGGAATTTATACTTCTCAGGTTATAGGAAGCCCCAAACATGCCTTGTATCTGCGTAAAAAAGGACATACGCTTTGAAATGGAAAATGATAAATGAAGAATGATAAATGAAAATAGACTTAGGGGCTTATATTCTACTTAAGTTTCGCAGGCTCGCTTTCGAGGCAACAAGTCACCTCGTCAACTAAAAAAACTCAAAAACTCAATAACTTACAAACTCAAAAACTTAAACTTACAAACTCAAAAACTCAAACCAATGGCACAATCAAAAGATATGACGACAGGCGACTGTTTGCCGCTTATTTTTCAATTTACAGTACCTCTGCTGTTAGGCAATTTGTTGCAACAGACCTATTACTTAGTCGATTCGGCTATTGTAGGTCATTTCTTGGGAATTAACGCTTTGGCAGCCGTAGGGGCAAGCACTTCAGTCGTATTCCTTATTTTGGGCTTCTGTAACGGATGTTGTGGCGGATTCGGTATTCCGATAGCCCAGAAGTTTGGAGCGAAAGACTATGCGACGATGCGTAAGTTTGTGGCAGTAAGCTTGAAACTGTCTGGTGGAATGTCGGTCATAATCGCCCTTGTCACCAGTTTGATGTGTGCTTATATTCTGCATCTGATGCAAACCCCTGAGGCTATTTTCTCAGATGCCTATATCTATCTGCTGGTTACCTTCCTTGGAGTACCCTGTACGTTCTACTATAATTTGCTCTCAAGCATCATTCGAGCGCTGGGCGACAGCAAGACTCCTTTCTGGTTTCTGTTATTTTCCACTGTTTTAAATATTCTGCTTGATTTGATTTGTATCTTGGTGTTCGGCTGGGGAGTATGCGGTGCTGCCGTGGCAACTGTCTTCTCGCAAGGTGTTTCGGCTGTATTGTGCTATTTTTATATGAACCGCAAGTTTGAAATATTGCAGACGACTCCTTCCGAACGCCGTTTCCGCTGGGACTTGGCCAAACAGCTTTTACTCATAGGGGCCCCCATGGGACTGCAGTTTTCTATCACCGCCATTGGCAGCATTATGTTGCAAAGTGCAAACAACGCTTTGGGAACGGCTTGTGTGGCAGCCTTTACTGCAGCCATGCGCATTAAGATGTTCTTTTTGTGTATGCTGGAGAGTTTGGGCATGGCGATGGCAACTTTCTGCGGACAGAATTATGGAGCCGGAAAACCGGAGCGTATCTGGCAGGGAGTCAAGGCGGCAGTAGGGCTGATGAGTGTGTATGTCATTATGGTAAACCTGATTTTATGGACTTGCTCCGAGGAGTTTACGTTGCTTTTTGTTGATGCTTCCGAGCAGGAGATTATAGCCGACTCTGCATTGTTCCTGCATATATCTGCCACCTTTTTTCCGTTTTTGGGCATACTCTGTATCCTGCGCTATTCCATTCAGGGGGCGGGTTATACCCAGTTTGCCATGTTTTCGGGCGTAGCCGAAATGATAGCTCGTATACTGGTCAGTGTCATTGCAGTTCCGTTATGGGGATTTTGGGCAGTGTGCTTCGGCGATCCGCTGGCTTGGGTATTTGCTGTGGCATTTCTGATACCCGCTTTCCGCTATGTGTATCGGCGTTTGCTGGTGATTGTAAAGAAAGAGCGGAAGGCTTCCGCTGCTTGAATGGATGGCTTTATGCGTGATGTGTTTTTTGGGGACATAAGAACATAAAGTTTTTTAGACATAAGAACAAAAGGACATAAGAACTTGTAAACTCAAAAACTTGCAAACTTACAAACTCAAAAACTTAAAAACTCAAAAACGTAGAACTAACAACCGAATAAATTTGTATTTTTGCCGATAGTATGAGTAGAATATTAGCAATAGATTACGGGAAAAAGCGTACGGGACTTGCAGTGACAGACCCGATGCAGATTATAGCAAGCGGTCTGACCACGGTGGCAACGACGGAGTTGATGGACTTTATTCTGAAATATGTGGCACAGGAAAAGGTGGAACGCATCATTGTGGGACACCCTAAACAGATGAATAATGAAGACTCTGAAAACATGAAGCGCATCATTCCTTTTATCAATCTGTTGAAGAAAAAACTGCCTGCCATTCCGATAGAACTGGTAGACGAGCGGTTTACCTCTGTGCTGGCTCATCAGGCTATGCTCGATGGGGGGCTGAAGAAAAAAGCGCGGCAAAACAAAGCATTGGTCGATGAAATCAGTGCTACGATTATTCTGCAATCGTACATGGAAACGAAACGAATGAATTTTTAACATACAAACTTGAAGAAATGATTTTACCTATTTACGTATACGGTCAGCCTGTATTGCGTCAGGAAGCCGAAGATATTACACCGGATTATCCGAATCTGAAAGAATTAATTGTCAATATGTTTGAAACCATGGAACGCGCCGACGGTATAGGCCTGGCGGCTCCACAGATAGGATTGCCTATCCGGGTGGTTGTGGTCGACTTGGATGTTTTGTCGGACGATATGCCTGAGTTCAAAGGATTCAGACGCACCTACATCAATCCGCATATTCTGGAAACCGGTGAAGAAATGACCTCAATGGAGGAAGGATGTTTGAGTCTGCCGGGAGTGCATGAAAGCGTGAAGCGTCCTACCAAGATTCATGTAACCTATCTTGATGAAGAAATGAATCCGCACGATGAATGGGTAGAGGGCTACTTGGCACGTGTCATGCAGCATGAGTTTGACCATCTGGAAGGAACGATGTTTATCGATCATTTGTCGGCTTTGCGCAAACAGATGATTCGTGGTAAACTCAACAATATGGTGAAAGGAAAGGCACGTTGTTCTTATAAGGTGAAGACACTAAAATGATCGCCCGAATCTTACGCCTCTTAGTTGCGGGCTGCTTGCTTCCCGCTATCGCCCTGTCGCAAATCAATACCGACCGGGTAATGGCGATAGCAAAGAATGCTTTATACTTTGAGGATTATGTGCTGTCTATCCAGTATTTTAATCAGATAATCAATGCAAAGCCTTATTTGGCTGAGCCTTATTTTTACCGGGGGCTGGCTAAAATGAATCTGGATGATTTTCAAGGTGCCGAGGCCGATTGTACGGAGGCCCTTCAGCGGAATCCTTTTGTGGTGAATGCCTATCAGGTGAGGGGTATTTCACGCATCCGTCAGAAGAACTATGAAGGAGCTGTTCAAGATTACCAGAAGGCATTGAATATGGATCCGGAAAACATCAGTTTATGGCATAACTTGGCTTTATGTCAGATTAACCGGAAAGATTATCAGGCAGCACATGCCGGACTGGATACGTTGATACGCATTGCTCCGCGCTATACGGATGCTTACCTCATGCGTACGGAAGTTTCAATGAAGCAGAAAGATACGATTCAGGCAATAACTGACGCTGATAAAGCGATTGAAATAGACCGCTATAATCCGGATACATGGGCTTCACGCGCCATGCTGTTTCTGCAGCGCGGAAAATATCCGGACGCCGAGCAAGATCTGACGGAGTCTATCCGGCTTTCTGTCCGCAACACGTCGGCTTATATCAACCGGGCTTTGGCGCGCTATCACCAGAATAACTTCCGCGGAGCAATGGCGGATTATGATGTGGCTCTTGATATTGACAAGGAAAATCTGATAGGTCATTATAACCGGGGGTTGCTCCGTGCGCAGGTGGGCGACGACAACCGGGCGATTGAAGACTTCAACTTTGTCATTCAGGCTGAACCCGATAACCTGATGGCAGTGTTTAACCGGGGATTGCTGCGTGACCGGACGGGAGATTTTTCGGGGGCTATCGCTGATTACTCAAGGGTTATCGATGAATATCCCAACTTTCTTGCCGGTTATCAGTATCGTGCGCAGGCACGCCGCAAGGTGGGCGATTTGAAAGGAGCGGATGCCGATGATTTTAAAGTGTTGCAGGCTCAGCTGGATGCACAAAACGGAAAAAGCAAGAGCCAAACGACTGCTTCGAATGACAAGACGCGAAAAGAGTCGGACAAGAATGTGGATAATTATCGTAAGATCGTGGTGGCTGACGAAACGGAAGATGACAGCCATTATAAAGCCGATTATCGTGGAAGGGTGCAAGATCGGAATGTGACCATTTTGCCACAGCCGATGTTTGTTCTTACCTATTACGAACGTGAGGAGGAGGTGAAACGTCAGGTGAACTACTCCAAATCGATTGACGATTTGAACAGCCGTCATGTGTTGCCCCGCCGTTTGTTGCTGACTAATAACGAAACTCCGTTAACGGAAAAGCAGGTGAAACAGCATTTTGAGTCGATTGATAATGAGACAGCGGTTATCCTGAGCGAACCGGATAATGTATATCATTATTATGCCAGAGCTCTTGATTTTTATCTGGTGCAGGACTTTGATAATGCACTTTCCGACTTGGATGAGGTCATCGCCCGTGATTCTACCTTTTTCCCTGCCTATTTCACACGGGCGGTAATCCATTACAAACAGTTGGAATTCCGTAAGCGTGATAGGGAGTATGATGTGGAAGTGGTAGTTGATAAGACGCCGCAAGTACATTCATATGATTATACGCGGGTGCGTGAAGACTTGGATGAAGTAATCCGGCTGAATCCGGAGTTTGTATATGCCTATTACAACCGGGGAAATATTCTGGCTGTGCTGAAAGATTACCGCGGTGCACTGGCTGACTATAATAAGGCTATTGAATTAGACCCGCGTTTTGCCGATGCCTATTACAACCGGGGCTTGACCAACATCTTTCTGGGAAATAACCGGGAAGGAATCAGTGATTTGAGCAAGGCAGGTGAACTGGGAATCTTTTCAGCCTATAATGTCATTAAGCGTTTTACGGCGAAGAAGTAATACTCCGACCCGGTTTCTTCGGCTGAAAACGACAAGGCGTTTCCATCGAAACATCAAGGTATTTCGATGGAAACGCCTTGTCGTTTTTTTAGAGCTTTCTTTTCGTTCAGATAATAATATACTTGTGTGTTATTGAGGATATTGGTGTAAACATGATATTGTGTTTAAGAATTGTTAACTATTTGTTTTTGTAATTAAATAATACTTCAGTTACTTTTACAATAAATAATTGGGATTCTATTAAAAATAATATTATCCAATACTAAATTAACAAGTTAATCTTAAAGCTGTATTATGGAAAGAACAGAGCTAAAGTTCTTGGCAATGCTGTTATTGTCAGGATTCTCAGCAGGAAGCATCCATGCCGAAACTCATTCGGAAGCGGTGAGGATGTATGTATCTCAGCAGGAAAACTCATGTAAAGGTGTTGTCGTTGATGAATCCGGAGAAACAGTTATCGGGGCAACTGTGCGTGTAAAAGGTACTACAAACGGTACGATTACAGGCCTCGACGGTGATTTTTCTATCCCCGGAGTGAAGATAGGAGATGTGATTGTCGTTTCTTATGTGGGCTACAAGAATGTGGAAACTGTATGGAATGGTACGACTCTCCGGATCGTACTCAAGAGCGATACGGAAGTACTTGATGAAGTAGTGGTGGTAGGTTATGGTGTTCAGAAGAAAGTCAACCTTACGGGTGCCGTGTCATCAGTAAAGGGGGATGCCTTTGAAACTCGTCCTGTGGTGGATGCCACACAGGGATTGCAGGGTATGGTTCCCGGTTTGATGGTAAGTAGCGGAAATTCTGGTCGTCCTGGCGCTTCGGGAACGTTGACGCTGCGTGGGCAGGGAAACTTGGCAGGGAACGCCAATCCTTACGTGCTGGTTGATGGTGTGGAGATGGATCTTGCGGATGTAAACCCAAATGACATCGAAAACATCTCGGTACTGAAAGATGCGGCTGCCTGCTCTATCTATGGTGCGCGTGCCGCATACGGTGTAATATTGGTCACCACGAAAAAAGGAAAGGAAGGCAAGATGCGTGCCAACTATCAGGGAACCGTGGGATGGGTTACACCTACCGTTTTGCCGGACATGGTGAACTCTCTTGACTTCGTGAAATTCTGGAACGACGGTGTGAACAATGCCGGTGCTCCGGGTAGAGCTTATTCTCCGGAAAAGATTGCCCAACTGGAACAATATGTGCGTAACCCGTCAAGCATTGACCCGTGGGGAGACCTGCAGCCGGGGCAATCGTTGAATGCTGCTTTTGAAAATTCGGAAAAGGGACTTGGAAATACCGACTATTTCGACCTGCACTACAAGAACTTCAGCTTCAAGCAGAACCACAATCTCAGCTTCAGCGGTGGTAGCAAGAAAGCACAATATTATGTGTCTGCAGGATATTACAACGAAGATGGCATCTTGCGATATGCCGACATGGACTATACCCGTTATACGCTGAATGCTAACATTTCATCGGAACTTACCAAGTGGATGAAGGTGAAGTTTAATGCCAAATACATGCACTCTGACAACAAGACTCCGTTTAATCAGGGCAATGGCCTTGACGGTGGTTTGAGTGAAGGCTTCTATCATAGTTTGGCACGTTTCCGTCCTACGGTGTCTCCTGTCGATCCTAACGGACATTTCACCGAATTGTCTATGATACCTTACTTGCAGAGCGGTACCTATACTGATACGCAGCGCGACCGTTTCAACATAACGGCAGGTTTGGAACTCCAGCCTGTAAAGAACTGGTTCATTTTCTTTGACTATACTTACAAGCAGTTGAATATGGAATACGAGGCACTGAACGTGGCTCCCTATATTTATGAGCAAGACGGAGTGACATTGACCAAGGTTGCCCGTTCGGAACTTGGCGTTTCTCAAGATGGACAGTTTACCCGTGCGTATGCCAATACGAGATACCAAAGCATTAACCTTTATACCAACTACCTGTTCTCGATTGCAGACAAGCATAACTTTACGGTTATGGCTGGTTATCAGGAAGAAAACAATGACTATAGTTGGCTGAAGAACTCCATTACAGGACTGTATTCCACTTCCAACCCGAACTTGGGTATGGGTACGGGTGATAAGGTAATAGCCGACACACGTAACGGATGGGCGACACGAGGCTTCTTCGGCCGTATCAATTACGACTTCGACGGAAAGTATCTTCTGGAAGTGAACGGACGTTACGACGGTTCTTCACGTTTTGCCAAAGACAACCGCTGGGGTTTCTTCCCTTCGGTATCGGTAGGTTGGAACATACACCGTGAGAAGTTCATGGAAAATACTGCAAGCTTCTTGTCTAACCTTAAGCTGAGAGGTTCGTACGGATTGTTGGGTAATCAGACCAATGCAGCTCTTTATACATTTGCATCAAGCATGTCTCTTAACGGAGGGCTGGGTAGCTATATATTCAGCGACGGACGTCACATGTATACCAATCCACCGGGTGTGGTAAATCCTGCTACTACCTGGGAAAAGGTGGAAAGCAAGAACATTGGTCTGGACTTCGGTTTCTTCGGAAACGCGTTGACCGGTACGTTTGATGTGTTCCAGCGTGATACAAAAGACATGTTGGGGCCGGGAAAAGACTTCCCGGATATGTTCGGTGCCGGTGCACCGCAAGAAAATAATGCGCGTCTGCGAGACAGAGGATGGGAACTTTCTTTGAACTGGCGTGGCAAAATCGGAAGAGACATTGACTATAGCATCGGTGGTTCTATCTCGGATGCCGTGACGGAAATTACCGAATATTCAAACCCGACCGGGTCAGATCCTGTAGGTTCTTGGTACACCGGAAGAAAGTACGGGGAATATTGGGGCTACCGTACAGACGGACTTATCCAGACACAGGAAGAGGCTGATGCATATAATAAGGAGTATGACCTGACTTATTTCAGCGGAAAACTTTGGGAGCCGGGTGATGTGAAATATGTTGATTTGGACGGCAAGGTAGGGGCAAACGGTAAAAAGGTGATTGACCGTGGAAACAATACCTTGAGCGATATGGGTGATATGACCATTATCGGTGACCATACGCCACGTTACCAATATACCATTAATGGATTTATAAGCTGGAAGGGATTAAGCCTGAGCATGATGTTTCAAGGCGTGGGCAAACGCGATTGGATGCCGGGCGGAGCTTACTTCTGGGGATTCGGTCCGTTTGCACAGGTAACCGTGTTTGAAGAACATATGGATTATTGGCGTGAGGACAATCCGGGGGCCTATTATCCGAAACCTTATATTAATACGGCAGGTGGAGTAGGAGCTTTCCAGAACAAGAACATCCAGCCTACCGACCGTTATTTGCAGAACGCAGCTTATTGCCGGTTGAAAAACCTGACCGTAAGTTACACTTTGCCCGACGCATGGGTGAAAAAAGCGCACCTGCAAAAGGTACAGGTATTCTTCTCAGGAGAAAACTTGTTGACTTTCACAAAACTGAAAGGAATGTTTGACCCGGAAGCTATCTTTACCAAAAATACTTATACAAGCGAAGGCGGTAAGAACTATCCGATGAACAAGGTGCTTTCTTTAGGCTTGATTGTTAACTTATAATATCTTGATTTTTATGAAAAAACTGAATATACTTTTAGCCCTTGCATTGTCATTCGGCTTTACCGGATGTTATGATTTGGACAAAATGCCTGAAGGGGTACTTTCTACCACAAATCCCTTTCAGAGTATCGGTGAAATACGAAACTATGTGGACCGCTATTATGAAAGCGGACTGTTGGGACAAGGCTTCATGGCAGGTGGTGGCGGAGGTATCGCCGGACAGGATTACGACAGCGACAACTTGACTTCCACCACAGCCGATACGCGCCTGATGGGGCAGATGGCTCTTAGTAATGCAGGAAGCATTCAGAATTATACCCATGTGAGAAACATCAACTATCTGCTTGAAAACATCGAGAACTGCCCTGAAAAGAACTCAGCCAAAGCAGAATATGATCAACTTAAGGGAGAGGCTCTCTTTTTCCGTGCGTGGTATTATTACAGAATGTTGATTAACTTCGGTGAACTGGCTTGGGTGGACAAAACATTGGAGCCGAACATGGAGGTGATGATGCTTCCGCGTGAAAGCCGTACTTTCATCACCGACAAGATTTTGGAAGATTTGGGCAATGCCAGAGACCTAATGGGCGAAAAGAACAATTCCGCTTCCATGCGCTTGCATAGAGACGTGGCGCGTGCCTTAATCAGTGAGGTGGCTTTGTTTGAAGCTACGTGGGAACGCTACCATTATGCCAAGGAGAAAGACAAATCGGAGAAATTCTATGACTATACATTAGATGAGGCAAGCTTGAGCGCCAAGATAGACAGTTACTTGGATCAGGCAATAGAGGCTTGTGAACAGATTGAAGGACGCGGTGTATGGCATATTTACGATACTGATAACGTGAATGAAGACTACCGCAAAATCTTCGAGACGGCAGACCTTACCACAAATCCTGAAGTCTTGTGGTTCAAGATGTACGACGGTGATAAGGTGGGTAACAGTGTTACCCGTTACTTGAATACTGGCGGTGGAAACATCGGTATTTGCGCTTCGCTTGTAGATGACTACTTGTCGCGCGACGGACGTCCTCTGTACGGAGAAGAACTGCTGAACCTGAAGAAAAGCTATCCTGACGAATTGAAACCGGAAAACCGTGACCCTCGTCTGGCTCAAACGGTAGCTGCCCCCGGGCAACGTATGAAGCCTGAAAGAGATGCCAATCCGTATGTTTTGGAATGGCCGTCTTTGGCAGGAGACGGATCGGCTTTCGGTACAAACCTTACCGGCTATGTCATGCTGAAGCATGTGCAGATTGATTATGCAGGAGATTATATTAGCGAGCATAAAGGTTCTACCCCTGCCATCCAATTCAGATATGCCGATGTGTTGTTGAACCATGCAGAGGCTTTGGCTGAACAAAATGGGCAGGCGAATGCGGCGAAAATCAAGCAGGTGCTTCAGCCTTTGCGCGACCGTGCTGGTATGCCGGGTGTTGATTTTGACCGAGAATATAATACAGACGCAAACTATCCGTTCAAAAACTTGGATAAGTATGTGCAGGCTGTGCGCCGTGAGCGTCGTGTTGAAACAGCTTTAGAGGGTAAGCGTCTGAAAGACATCTTCCGCTGGGCTGCTGCCGAAGAACTGATTATAGGCAAGCGTCCGATGGGGGCATTGTTTACCGGAAGCAATCTTCCCGAACACTATGATGCGGGAATCAGTTTGCATCTCACCGGAGATCAGGGCGATGCCCTCCGTTATATCTTGCCTGTAAATCCGAACTCTATGCCAAACGGATGGCAGTTCAAGCCGAACCGGGATTATCTGAATCCGATACAGGAACGTATGATAACCCTGATGAATGGTTTGTGGAAACAAAACCCGGGATGGTAATAAATAATTGAGCGATTATAGTTTTTTAAGGTTTCCTGTGTCGGTTTATTGATGCAGGAAGCCTTATTTTGTAAAATAGATAATGAGTATTTACTTTAGATTTAAATAATTTATGAAAAAGAATCATTTAGGTTTATGGGCATTGTACATTCCGCTGATGTCTGGATTTTTGTCTTGCTCTCAACAGAAAGAAGTGTCACTTGGAGATTTGAATGTAATTCCTGCTCCATATGAGGTGGTGGAACAGAATGAAAGAGCGGCATTTGTTATCGACAATTCCACGAAAATTGTTTATCCGGAAGGTAATGAGAAAATGAAGCGGAACGCTGAGTTCCTGGCTTCTTATATACGGAATCTGACGGGGGTGGAAGTCGGTTTGTCGGTCGGCGGCGATACCGGTGCAATCGTACTGGTCTTGGATGATGCAGTAGAGGGAGAAGAAGGATACGAACTGAATGTTTCATCCGAACGTATCCTGCTGAAAGGCAAGACAGAAGCAGGAGTATTTTACGGCATACAGACACTGCATAAGGCAATGCCGGTTACAGGTGGGAAAACGTTGGCTGCCATTCCGTGCGGAACGGTAAAAGATCATCCCCGGTTCGACTACCGAGGATTTATGGTCGATGTAGGTCGCCATTATTTCAGCACAGACTATTTGAAGGAAATTATAGACATGCTGGCTCTGCATAACATCAATTATTTTCATTGGCACTTGACGGAAGACCAGGGATGGCGCATAGCTATCAATAAATATCCCCAACTTACGGAAGTGGGGTCAAAGCGGAAAGGTACGATTAAAGACTGGGAAACGCGTGAGTGCGACAATATACCTGTAAGCGGATACTATACACAGGAAGAGGCAAAAGAGATAGTGAGGTATGCTGCCGAACGCTATATAACGGTTATTCCTGAAATTGATATGCCGGGGCATATGCTTGCTGCTTTAGCATCTTATCCTGAACTGGGATGTACGGGCGGTCCTTACGAAGTAACTACTACTTTTGGTGTGTTTACTGATGTGCTGTGCGGAGGAAACGAAAAGACCTTGCAGTTTGCTAAAGATGTGATTAATGAGATTATGGATATATTTCCGTCTCCTTATATCCATATTGGTGGGGATGAGTGTCCGAAGAGTCATTGGGAAAAATGCCCCAAATGTCAGGCGAAGATAAAGGAATTAGGGCTGAAAGATACGCCGAAACATACCAAGGAGAACCAGCTTCAAGCATGGTTTATGGGAGAAGTGGAGAGGGAAATCCAGAAGCGCGGCAGGAAGATGATGGCTTGGGATGAAATCTTGGAAGGAAATCCGGCGAAGACCACTACCGTGATGGCATGGACCAGTCCGAATGCCCGTGTAAGGTCGGTGGAAAGCGGACACAAGACCATTGCATGTCCTATAACCAATCTGTACTTCAGCAATCCGGGATATAACAAGTTGAAAGGGGTTAGCAGCATCGAGCGGGTCTATTTGTTTGAGCCGGTTCCCGAAAATGCAACTCCAGAGCAGAAGCAGAATATCATCGGGGCGCAAGGATGTATTTGGACGGAATGGACTAAGGATAGCGTCAAGATGGAATGGCAGATGATGCCCCGGATTGCGGCATTGTCGGAAATACAGTGGAGCCAACCGTCGAATAAAGACCTTGGCGGATTTTTGAAACGTCTGAAACATCAGATTGATATTTACGATGTCTATGGTTATAATTATAAGCAGGATATTTATGATGTAAACATCAAGGTTGAAAAAGGAGAGGACGGCAAATCGTCTGTGTCTATGGTGACATTTGATGAAGCTCCTGTTTATTATACGACAGACGGGACAGAGCCGGATTCATTGTCTGTCCGCTATACCGGAGTATTTGTTGTTGACGGAGAGTGTACTGTTAAGGCGAAGGCCATTCGTGAAGGAAACCGTGAAAGTGTGGTGACCGAAGTCGTTGTAAAAGAATCTGATTCAAGAAAAAATAAATAATTTCTGTTGATATGAAAAATAATTTGTACAGATGGGCAGCATTGCTGTGTGTGCTTTTTTTCGGTTTGGAAATTTATGCTCAAAATGCCAAGCCTTTTGTTATCCCAGAGCTGAAAGCATGGATAGGCAAAAAAGGTGAATTTATTGTAAATGAACACTCTCGTATTGTGTATGATAGTCCGGACTTGAATAAGGTGGCAGTGTTGTTTGCCGAAGATTATGAAAAAATGTTTGGTGTGAAGCTGGAGGTTAGGCAAGGGAAACCGGATGACGGGGATTTTTTTCTTGCTTTGCGGAAGGACAAGAAGTTGGGAAAGGAAGGTTATAAGATAAACATCGCAAACAGTGTGAAAGTATCGGCTCCTGAAGTGATAGGAGCCTATTGGGCTACCCGTACGTTGCTGCAGATGGCAGAGCAGGATGCGAAGCAGGCACTTCCGAAAGGGGATATAACCGACTTTCCTGATTACGGACTGAGAGGGTTTATGATAGATTGTGGTCGCAAGTTCATTCCGATGCCCTACTTGAGAGACCTTGCCGAGATAATGTCTTATTATAAGATGAATACCTTGCAGGTACATTTGAATGATAATGGATTCAAACAATTCTTTGGACACGATTGGAACAAGACTTATGCGGCTTTCCGTTTGGAGTGCGATACCTATCCGGGGCTGACTGCGCGTGACGGCTTTTATACGAAAAAAGAATTTGTGGATTTTCAGAACTGGTCTGTAGAGCGGTTTGTGGAAATTATTCCTGAAATAGATGTTCCTGCCCATTCGCTGGCTTTCAGTCATTATATGCCTGAATTGGGTAGTAAGGAATATGGAGCAGACCATCTTGATTTGTTTAATCCGAAAACTTATGAATTTGTCGATGCTTTGTTCAAGGAATATCTGGAAGGTGAAACTCCGGTTTTTGTTGGTCCTAAAGTGAATATCGGTACAGATGAATATTCCAACAAAGAGCGTGAGGTAGTAGAAAAGTTCCGCGAGTTTACCGATCATTATATCCGGCTGGTGGAAAGCTACGGCAAGCAGGTCTGTATGTGGGGAGCGCTGACCCATGCCAAGGGAAATACACCGGTCAAGTCTGAAAATGTGATAATGAATGCGTGGTATAATGGGTATGCAGCCCCGAAGGAAATGGTGAAACAGGGCTATAAACTGGTAAGTATTCCCGACGGCTGGGTGTATATCGTTCCGGCGGCAGGATATTATTATGATTACCTTGATACAAAAATGCTGTATGAAAAGTGGACTCCGGCACAGGTGGGTGATGTGAAGTTCGACGAGAAAGACCCGGCTATATTAGGGGGTATGTTTGCCGTGTGGAACGACCACGTGGGCAACGGCATTTCGGTGAAAGACATTCATCATCGCACTTTCCCCGCATTGCAGGCATTGGCGGCAAAAACCTGGTGTGGGGCAAATGTTACTCTTCCTTATCAGGAGTTTGACGAGAAACGGAACTTGCTGAGCGAGGCTCCGGGCGTAAACCAGTTGGGCAGGTGGGGCAGCAAACCTTCGTTGGTTTTCGAAGTGGGTGAGGTTACTCCGGCTACAGAGTTTGCGCATAAGGAAATAGGTTATGACTATACTGTATCATTTGATATAGAGGTAAGTGAGGAGGAAGACAATACAGTGCTGTTCTCTTCTCCTGAAGCAACGGTCTATCTTGCCGACCCCATAAGTGGAAAAATCGGATTTGCCCGTGACGGCTATCTCAATAGCTTCAATTACAAGCTATATCCTGGCGATAAGGTTCATGTAGAGTTTTCTGGAACTAGTCAATATACATCTTTAAAGATTAATGGCAGACTAATTGAAAAGATGGACATTCAGGAACGATTTTTTGATGAGGGTAAGGCTAAGATGAATTATGTGCGCACGTTGGTATTTCCTTTACACAAGTCGGGACACTTTAAGAGTCGTGTCTTTAACTTTAAGGTGTATAATTATATTTTGTAATTATATCTTGCACTCGTTTAGTGAAACACTCCGGATGCATCATTTTGACACACCCTCGTGTTAAATTTATAGCTTTGCTGTATCATGACTTTTTGTTTGCAAGAATAACAGAACCGTCTTTGGGCATAAGATTTAGATGTGTTTGCCCTGGAATTTTCGCATGATAACTTTACATTCCCAAAAGTTTTATTTACTTTTGCATCCTATTAAAAGATTACTAACAATAAGACTATGATTAAGATAACTTTTCCTGATGGCTCTATTCGTGAGTATAACGAAGGAGTTACCGGTCTGCAAATTGCAGAGAGCATCAGCTCACGTCTGGCACAGGATGTTCTGGCTTGTGGCGTTAATGGTGAGACGGTTGATTTGAACCGCCCTATAAATGAAGATGCAAACTTCGTACTTTATAAATGGGAAGACGAACAAGGTAAACATGCCTTCTGGCATACCAGCGCTCACTTGCTGGCTGAAGCTTTGCAGGAACTTTATCCGGGAATTCAGTTCGGTATCGGTCCGGCTATTGAGAACGGATTCTATTATGATGTCGATCCGGGAGAAGCAGTGATCAAAGAAGGCGACCTGCCTGCCATTGAAAAGAAAATGGCTGAACTGGTAGCTAAAAAAGAATCACTGGTTCGTCAGAGTATTGCAAAAGAAGATGCATTGAAAATGTTTGGTGACCGTGGAGAAACTTACAAGTGTGAGTTGATTTCGGAACTTGAAGACGGTCATATCACAACTTATACACAGGGCGCATTTACTGATTTGTGCCGTGGTCCTCACTTGCCTTCTACGGCTCCTATCAAGGCTATTAAACTGTTATCTGTAGCCGGAGCTTACTGGAGAGGACAGGAAGACCGTAAACAAATGACCCGTATCTACGGTGTATCTTTCCCGAAAAAGAAAATGCTGGATGAATATCTGGCTATGCTGGAAGAAGCCAAGAAACGCGACCACCGTAAGATTGGTAAAGAAATGGATTTGTTCATGTTCTCTGATACGGTAGGAAAAGGATTGCCTATGTGGTTGCCGAAAGGAACTGCATTGCGTATCCGCTTGCAGGATTTCTTGCGCCGTATTCAGGCTCGTTATGACTACCAGGAAGTTATGTGTCCGCCTATTGGAAACAAGTTGCTGTATGTAACTTCTGGGCACTATGCTAAATATGGAAAGGATGCGTTCCAGCCTATCCATACACCGGAAGAAGGAGAAGAGTACTTCCTGAAACCGATGAACTGTCCGCATCACTGTATGATTTACAAGAATACACCGCACTCATACCGCGACCTTCCGTTGCGTATCGCTGAATTCGGTACGGTTTGCCGTTACGAGCAGAGTGGGGAACTTCACGGGCTGACTCGTGTGCGTAGTTTTACACAGGATGATGCGCATATCTTCTGTCGTCCAGACCAGGTGAAAGATGAATTCCTCCGTGTAATGGATATTATTTCTATCGTATTTACCTCAATGGGCTTGGAAAACTTTGAAGCACAGATTTCACTGCGTGACAAAGTGAACCGTGAAAAATACATCGGTAGCGATGAAAACTGGGAAAGAGCAGAAAAGGCTATCGTAGAAGCCTGTGAAGAAAAAGGTCTGAAGGCAAAAGTAGAATACGGTGAAGCTGCATTCTATGGTCCGAAACTCGACTTCATGGTGAAAGATGCCATCGGACGCCGTTGGCAGTTGGGTACCATTCAGGTTGACTATAACTTGCCTGAGCGCTTCCAATTGGAATACATGGGCTCGGATAACCAAAAACACCGTCCGGTTATGATTCACCGTGCTCCGTTCGGTTCAATGGAACGTTTCGTAGCTGTATTGATAGAACATACTGCCGGTAAGTTCCCGTTGTGGCTGACTCCCGATCAGGTGGCCATCCTTCCGATCTCAGAAAAATTCAACGAATATGCTGATCAGGTTCGTCTGGAACTGCGCAAGAGCGATATCCGTGCCATCGTTGACGACCGTAACGAAAAGATAGGCCGTAAGATTCGTGATAACGAAATGAAACGCATCCCTTACATGCTGATTGTGGGTGAAAAAGAAGCCGAAAATGGTGAAGTTTCAGTTCGTAAGCAGGGTGAAGGAGATAAAGGAAGCATGAAAATAGCAGATTTTGCAAAAAATATTGCAGAAGAAGTTCATAATATGATAAATAAATGGTAACTTTGCAGCCAATTGCGGAAGGTGAAATAAACTTCCGCAAGAATGTAAAGGCAAAAAATAATTTATAACTCTAAAAAACAAACTTAGGAAGAAGAATTTTAATGAAGAATGATACTTTAAAAGGGCAACACCGAATCAATGAACAGATTCGTGCCAAAGAAGTCCGTATCGTGGGCGATGAGGTTGAGTCAGCAGTTTATCCAATAGCTCAGGCTTTGAGAATGGCGGAAGAACATGAAGCTGATCTGGTAGAAATTTCACCCAACGCTGTTCCTCCCGTTTGTAGAATTATAGATTATTCTAAGTTTCTTTATCAGTTGAAGAAACGTGCAAAGGAGCAAAAAGCAAAACAAGTGAAAGTAAATGTGAAGGAAATCCGTTTCGGACCTCAGACTGACGAACACGATTATAACTTCAAACTGAAACATGCTATTGGCTTCTTGCAGGATGGCGATAAGGTGAAAGCTTATGTTTTCTTTAAAGGACGTTCTATCCTCTTTAAAGAACAAGGCGAAGTTTTGTTGCTGCGTTTTGCAAACGATTTGGAGGAATATGCAAAGGTAGAACAGATGCCTCTTTTGGAAGGTAAGCGAATGACTATCTCATTAGCTCCGAAAAAAGCTGCAGCTCCGAAGAAACCCGCAAAACCGGAAGCTCCGAAAGCTGAAAAGAAAGACTAAAAAAGAAGAGTGCGTAACGCGCCGGTATAGTGCGTTGCCACCAGTTGAATAATAACTATTTATTAAAAATTTAACAAGATGCCAAAGATCAAGACTAACTCCGGTGCTAAAAAAAGATTCGCTCTTACCGGAACAGGTAAAATCAAAAGAAAGCACGCTTTTCACAGTCACATTCTGACTAAGAAAACTAAAAAGCAAAAAAGAAACTTGGTTCACACTGGTTTGGTGCACAGTGCTAACCTTAATTCAGTGAAAGAACTTCTTTGCATGAAGTAATTTTAGAGAAGCGTAATCGTATCATTTAAATTATTAACCGAATGTATTAGCCTCAAGTCCGGTTGTGAAACATCGGCGCTATCATTCAAAAAAGAATTAAAACTATGCCAAGATCAGTAAATCATGTTGCTTCAAGAGCAAGAAGAAAGAAAATTTTAGGTTTAACCAGAGGTTACTTTGGTGCAAGAAAAAACGTTTGGACCGTTGCTAAGAATACTTGGGAAAAAGGTTTGACTTATGCATACCGTGACCGTAAGAACAAAAAACGCAACTTCCGTGCATTGTGGATTCAGCGTATCAATGCTGCAGCTCGTCTGGAAGGTATGTCTTACTCTAAGTTGATGGGTGCATTGCACAAAGCAGGTATCGAAATCAACCGTAAGGTTTTGGCTGACTTAGCTATGAACCATCCGGAAGCATTCAAGGCTGTTGTTGCTAAAGCAAAAGCTGCTTAATTTTTCCTGGTTATACGGAATTAAGAAATAGAAAAGAGGGACCAAAGGTATTCTACTTTGGCTCCCTCTTTTTTTGCAGGAAATCGATCGATGTTTAATAGCTTAGCGCAAGCCAAGTAAGTTCGCTTATTTAAAACTTCAATAAAGAAATGATACAGATATTAGTAATTGATGATGAAGAGCCTATCCGTAACCTGCTGGCACGCATGATTGAGCTGGAAGGATATAAGGCTTTCAAAGCTGCCGATTGCCAGTCGGCTTTGATGCTGATGAAAACACAGCGATTTGACGTCGTGTTGTGTGACGTATTCTTACCCGATGGTAACGGAGTAGATTTTATTGCAGATATCCGGAAATGTCTGCCTGAAGCTGCAATTATATTACTTACCGCTCACGGGAATATTGCCGATGGAGTACAGGCCATCAAGAACGGGGCATTTGATTATATTACCAAGGGAGATGATAACCGGAAAATAATTCCTACCTTGAGCCGTGCGGTAGAGGAAGTGGAAAAGCAACGGGGAAAAACACGACCTTTGCCTGCTTATTCCTTTCAATCGGTTACCGGACATTCTGCTTGTGTGCAGCAAGCGGTCAAGTTGGCTCAGAAAGTTGCTGTGACCGATGTTCCTGTATTGCTTACCGGGGAAACGGGAACGGGTAAGGAGGTTTTTGCTCATGCCATTCATGCGGCTAGCAGCCGCTCTTCTTATCCCATCATAGATATCAACTGTTCGGCTTTCAGTAAAGATTTGTTGGAAAGTGAACTGTTTGGGTATAAAGCGGGTGCATTTACCGGTGCAGTGAAAGATAAGAAAGGATTGTTTGAAGTGGCTCACCAAGGTACGCTTTTCTTGGATGAAATAGGTGAGATGGCATTCGAGTTGCAAGCTCGTTTGTTGCGTGTGATTGAAACCGGAGAGTATATTAAAATAGGGGATACTCAGCCTACTAAGGTAGATGTGCGTATCATTTCGGCAACGAACCGTAATTTGAAGGAGGAAATTAAAAAAGGTAATTTCCGTGAAGACCTTTATTTCCGTCTTTCTGTTTTTCAGATACAGCTTCCTTCACTTCGTGAACGTAAAGAAGATATTGAAGAACTGGCTAACTTGTTTTTGGAAAGGTTTTCATTAAAGCTTGGGAAGCATATAGATGCTATTAATGGGAAGGTACTCTCGGCTTTGCAGAAAGGAGAGTGGAGGGGGAATGTGCGTGAGCTTAGAAATGTGATAGAGCGGAGTGCCATTATATGTGACGGGCAGATTACATTGGAAGATTTGCCAATAGAGTTTCAAGGTCATTTATGCAGCGATACGAATGGTGCAGATGAGTTTGAACTGGCGGCCATTGAGCGGAAACACATCACGAAAGTATTGCAATATACGCATGGTAATAAGACTGAAACGGCCCGCCTGCTGAAGATAGGACTGGCAACTTTATATCGTAAAATTGAGGCTTATCAAATTCAGTGACTCTATCCGCCGTGCCGGAGCCACTTGTTCAAAATGGAAGGGCAGATTTCTCAAAGTGAGAGATTTGCTCTTTTTCGTTTGTATCGGCGGCAATACGCATATGTCTTGTAATTAGAGGGTTATCTGTCTATCCGGCATCTTGGCATGCGAGTTGTCTTTATATGTTACGATGCGTAATAACATATAAAGACAAGAGCGATATGCTGAGTATATTAGGAATTTTGATAGCTGTGGTGAGCGGATGGGCTTGTTTGCTGTTTGCGAAGAAATGTATCAGTGCACTTGAAAAGTGTGTATTCCGGGAGGATTCGTGAACGGGTAGAGAGGGGACGGTCCGGTGACAGACACTGTCCTCTCTGGAAATGAAAGTCGGAGGTCGTTAGTAACGACACAGCTCGGTCATAGTAACGACCATGTCCGGTTGTTACTATGATTAACTGCGTTTGTGCTGATGCCTAAGCCCTGTCCCGTTGAATGCCCTTTCTCAAATTGAAAGCGGTTACCTTCTCAAAATGAGAAACAGGCTAAGGCTTCCTTGCTTGAAACCGTTCTGATATTCAGTTTTTTAATTTCAGCTTTATAAACTGGCATACTCCTTGCCTGGCTGTTTGAAACAAACAAGATTATGAATAAAGAGCAACTTTATTGTGATGAAAAGCGTGGATGGGGTAAGCGAAATAAGTGTTTAATTAACTGCCGGCTTATAGCTTACGCATTGGGTGTATTGGTACTTGTAGAAGCAGGACTTCTGGCCCTTTGTGCAGGAGTCTCTCTTTTTTACCAGGAGCAAGAGTATATGAGTTTCGTGCAGACTTTTTTTATTAACGGAGTTTTGGGGGCTATCTTGATAGGAGCAGGAAAGAAAAACGAAAAGGGAATGAATCAGCGCGACGGGTATTTTATTGTCAGTATATCGTGGCTGCTGTTTACTGCATTGGGCATGCTTCCTTTTATCTTCAGCGGACATATTCCTTCTGTGGCAGATGCTTTCTTTGAAACTATGTCGGGTTTTACTACCACCGGAGCTACCATTCTGGATGATATTGAATCTTTACCGCATGGATTGCTGTTTTGGAGAAGTTTGACGCAATGGATTGGCGGGCTGGGTATTGTACTTTTTACCATCGCTTTATTGCCTTTGTTCTCTGGAAGTAGTCAGCAACTTTTTCTTTCTGAATCCACCGGAGTGAGCCATGATAAGATTCATCCTAAAATCAAGGTAATGGCACGCTGGCTCTGGATGATCTATATCGGATTGACCGGACTTGAAATTATTTTGCTGTTGTTCGGAGGAATGAGTTTGTTTGATGCGGTATGTCATTCGTTTTCTACTACGGCAACGGGTGGCTTCTCTACCAAACAGGCCAGTGTTGCTTACTGGAATTCTCCTTATATAGAATACGTCATATCTGTGTTTATGATTTTGTCGGGAGTAAACTTTTCGCTCTACTATTTATCGGCTGTGCGTGGCAGCTGTACGCATCTTCTTAAAGACGAAGAACTGCATTGGTTCCTCAAGTCGGTCGGCATCCTTACCCTGATTATTACGTTTGCCCTTTTTCTGAATGGCTATTATGATTTTGAAACATCATTCCGCAAGGCTCTTTTTCAGGTGGCTACCCTTCATACATCGTGTGGCTTTGCTACAGACGACTATAATCTTTGGCCTCCTTTCACGTGGATGCTACTTATGTTTGCCATGATTTCGGGCGGATGTACAGGTTCAACAAGCGGAGGAATAAAAAACTTGCGCTTACTTATCGTTGCGCGTAATATCCGTAATCAGTTTAAACAGATGCTTCACCCTCGTGCTGTACTTGCTGTACGGGTCAGTCAGATTAATATACCGGTGCAGACTTCTGCTATTGTATATACTTTTCTTGTGACTTATTTAGTCTGTATCTTTATAGGATGGACGCTCTTGATGATGTGTGGAGTGGGGTTGGAGGAGTCGATGAGTACAGTTATCTCTGCTATTGGAAACGTAGGTCCCGGACTGGGAGACTTCGGACCGGCCTATTCATGGGCTGCACTTCCTGATGCGGCCAAATGGATTCTTTCTGTGCTGATGTTTATCGGGCGTTTGGAGATATTTGGTATTTTACTTTTGTTTTATCAGGGATATTGGAGAGACGAATAAGCGGATGAAAGTGTATTGAGAAACTTATCTTTTGAGCCGGTTTCAGAAATGAGTATGAAATAAATTTTATTTTTGCAGAAAAATCGGCATAAGGCGCAAAGAAAAGCAAAGTTCTACATAAATAAATGCAGGTCAGCATCTTGTATGCAGGGCGGGTTGAAGCAGGCTTCGGCATAAAATGCCTGAAAACACCCCTTTCGGACAAAGTTCGGCTACTAAACAGCTACCGGTTCCGAAACGAGGTATATGCGGCATAACGAGTTCTGTTTCATCGCTTTGCCTTGTTTTGCATAGCTCTTGGTAAGAAATAAGTAACTACCTTTAGAAACGAAAATTTTAGAGTTATGGAAACAAAGAGAAGTACGTTTGCGACCTCGTTCTACATCAAGAGATCCGCAGTGAGAACCCGGGACGGTAAAGCCCCTATCATGGTGAAAATCTCCGTTGACGGAGATGACAAGGCGGTGGGAACCAAGCTGTTCGTCACTCCCGACCTCTGGGAGAACGGCAAGGCGAAAGGCAAGTCCGCCGAGGCAAACGAGATAAACGGGCAACTGAAGGAGGTCTCCGCCCGGCTCACCAACCACTACCACCGCATCCTCCGGGAAGAGGATTTCGTTACCGCCGAGAAGCTGCGCAACGCCTTCCTCGGTGTCGGCGTGATGGAGAACTGCATCCTCAAAGACTTCGGGAACATGAACCGGGAGTTCGGGGCGATGGTCGAGAAAGGGCAGCGAGCCAAGTCCACCTACAACAAGTATCTGGCTGTTTACAACCATTTCAAGACCTTCCTTTGGGAGAAGAAGAAGCGCACCGACATGGCTTACAAGGAGCTGACCAAGGAGATCATCACCGATTTCGACAAGTACCTGCGGGTGGAGAAAGGGCTGAGTGCCAACACCCTCTGGATATACACCATGCCCCTGCTCAGCCTGACCGACAAGGCGTGGCGGCGTGGAATCGTCCGCACCGACCCCTTCAGCGAGTACAGCCTTGAAATGCAGGAGACCGACCGTGGCTACCTTACGGAAGAGGAGCTGCGCACCTTGGCTAACGCCGTGTTCGTCAAGAAACAGACCAACCTCGTGCGGGACATGTTCCTCTTCGGGTGTTTCACCGGGCTTAGCTACATTGATATAAAGACGCTCACCCATGACAAGATACAGCGCATGGACTTCGACGGCGAGGAATGGATCATCACCCGGCGCACCAAGACCCGTGTATCGAGTAACGTTCCCCTCATGGAGATTGCCAAGGAGCTGATAGAGAGGTACAGGGGGCTTGCCGGGGGCGACCTTGTCTTTCCCATGCCCAGTAACAGCGTGTGCAACACCCACCTCAAACAGATAGCCAAAGCCTGCGGCATCCACAAGGAGATCGGCTTCCACCTGAGCCGCCACACCTTCGCCACGACCGTCTATCTCTGCAACGGCGGCACCATCGAGGCGCTCTCCAAGATACTCGGGCACAAGCACATTTCCACCACCCAGATCTACGCCGGTGCGCCCAGAATGGTCGCTTAATAAATACTTCTTTAGCAAGAAGTTAGGATTGGGTTCGATATAGTCCTATCGTCAATCAGTTTATCCAAAAGGGAAACCCGATGGAGAGTGTAGCATACTGATTAAAGCTCCAAGTCCACTAATAGTCAGGTGGCGACTGAGGGGCAAGACGAAAAGACATACATAAGGATGAAGCCTTGATTGGTTGAATGATAGTTCAGTGGTACCAAATCTTGCAACAACGGAAGACTATTATACATACGTTG